>JACCEE011186753.1_pt1 | contig 45864 bp, 36 predicted proteins | sample 7449931 | NCBI WGS metagenome assembly JACCEE01 (sample SAMN15323457, study PRJNA562643) | freshwater metagenome | isolation source: river surface water | place: USA:Blue River Watershed | collected 2017-08-19 | reverse complement strand
TAGGCTCACACTAGGCTGGCTTAACCGCTGGCTTAGGATGAGTATGCCCTGAAACGCTCCCTCTTCTCTCTCCCAGTGATATGCTTAACCTCAAATAAGCTTTGGGATATAAGAGAAAATGAAGAATAGGATAAGAATCCTGAATCTAAGCTCAAATTAATCTATCTGGATCAAGTTAAGGCGAGTTAACCTATAAGCCGGATTTTGTCGAGAACAGTCATTCATCTAGGAATTACGTCACCGTAATCCTCAAGCGATCTACCCAGAAACGATGCGGGTCACATCTAAGTTTCTCTATTTGATCTTGCTCCAAGTGGGGTTTACCCTGCCACAACTGTTACCAATTGCGCGGTGCGCTCTTACCGCACCTTTTCACCCTTACCAATAAGTGATTACCGGCGGTATTTTTTCTGTGGCACTTTCCGTAAACTCACGTCTCCTAGGCGTTACCTAGCACTTCACCCTATGGAGTCCGGACTTTCCTCCATCTAAACTAAACCTAGATTTAAATTTAAACAGCGACTGTTCGGTCAACTCGCCTTTTCATTGTAACGCAATTGGTTAAAAAATGAATTGACTATTAAGTTCTGAGGATTTTGATCTCAATTTTAAAGATCAATCGCTCACATTTTTAATCCTAAATACAGTAGTAAAAAATTTGTTTATCGTTACTTACAAGTGATGATTTTTGAATATAATTAACTCAATTAGTCATCTTTATTGTAGAGGTAGGACAGCAATTAATGGACGAAATCACTCGTTTGCACTGTTTAGCAGTGATGGGGATTCAAAGTTGGGTATTACACGCGCCAACCAAAGCCACTGTTTCCCTATCCCCTATGATCAAATTGACTGAAAAACCGACTGAACAAGTGCCATTGCTCAAAGTTTCTAGTCCAATTGCTGAACCATTAACACTAAGTTGGCAACAATTGCAAATTCAAGTCAAGACCTGTCAAAAATGTTCTTTAGCGCGAGACCGCATTCAAACCGTGTTCGGCAGTGGCGATCCTAAAGCAAATTGGTTGTTTATTGGTGAAGCCCCGGGTGAACAAGAGGATTTGCAAGGTTTACCCTTCGTAGGGCGTGCCGGCGCACTGTTGACCGAAATGCTTAGAGCCATCGGTTTGGAGCGTGAACAAGTGTATATTGCTAACATCGTAAAATGTCGCCCGCCAAATAATCGTGATCCGAATACAGAAGAAATTGTCGCTTGCCAATCTTATTTGAATCAACAAATTAGCCAAATTTGTCCCAAAGTGATTATCGCAGTTGGACGAGTAGCGGCGCATCATTTGTTAAAAACTCAAGAGCCTTTATCTAAATTGCGGGGAAAAGTTCATTATTATCAACAGATTCCACTGATTGTTATTTATCATCCTGCTTATTTATTACGATCTTTAACTCAAAAACGTAAAGCGTGGGAAGATTTACAATTTGCGTTAAATTTTTATCAAACTGGAGCGTAATTTAACAATGCCAACTTGGTTAAAAACTTTAGGACGTTTAATGACTTACGATGCTGATCGTGAATTTTATGCCAAAGTATTTCCAGATTCTGTCAAACCGGTTGATTTAATGCAGCTACGTAAAATGCGTAAATCCGATGTGCCGGCAATTCTCGCTATTGAAACGGTCAATTATGAATTTCCTTGGATAGAAGAGGTTTTTTTAGATTGCTTTCGAGTTAATGGTTATCACTGTTGGGTTTGTGTTGATGAAAATGATATTGTGGGTTACGTCATTCTGTCGATCATCGCTGGAGAGGCGCATATTTTGAATATTTCGGTCGCCTCCGCTTATCAAGGATTCGGTGTAGGACAAAAAATGATGCAACATGTGATCATCATAGCTGCGAAACAAGCCGAAAAATTATTTCTTGAAGTTCGTCCATCTAATACTAAAGCGAGAGCGTTATATGCAAAATTAGGTTTTCATTCAATTGGTATCAGAAAAGAATATTATCCCAGCTCTCTAGGTCGAGAAGATGCTTTGGTATTAGCTTTAGATTTAACCCAAATCCCGTTTTACTAAATTTCGCTTGATAGCCCACTATAGATTGGCAATAATGCTCAATTCTCTTAAGTGAGTCGATAGTGAGCGATTAAAAAGCTGTAAACAAAATTAAAATCGCAATATTTCTTTGCCGCCGATTGTTTTATTATGAAACCTAGCCGTTTTAGCCGTCACTCCTCGTCCAGAGCATCCAGCTTGTGGAATAAGGAGCTTATTGTCAAAGATATTACTGCTGGTACTTTGGGTGCAGTGATCGTATTTCCTACCATTTTGAATTGTGCTTCGGTTATTACTCAACCGATGGGGCCACAATATGCAATTCGAGGAATTGCCGCTGCATTCGCCGCTTCCATTTTAGTTTCTTTAATGCGAGGATTATTTTCTCGCTCACCCTTACATTTAGTTTCTCCAAAAGCGAGTTATGCCGTCATTGTTGCGGCTTTATTGTTTCAAATTATGGCGATGCCAGAATTTAAACAAAGTTTTCCTACGCCTGAAACAGCAGCACCAATGTTGTTTGCAATCAGCTTCCTATGTACGTTTTTAGTCGGTGTGTTTCAATTGATATTGGGATTGGCACACTTGGGAATGTTTATCAAATTCGTACCGTATCCGGTGATTGCCGGCTTCATCAACGGCTTCGCAGTACAGTTGATAGCGATTCAAATTCCACCCATGTTAGGTGAAAAAAATTGGGGAGCTTTGTTTAGGTTAGTCACAACTGCTGATTTACATTTTTCTTTAGGTTCAGCCTTATTAGGACTTTTAGCTTGTGTAGTCACCGCAATCGCGCCTTACATTCAAAGACGCATTCCACCGGCTTTATGTGGATTAGTCATCGGTGGGGGGTTATATCATTCGTTAGAAGAAATTTTACCTAGTTTAGCTGTAGGTCAAGTGATTGGTCCTGTTTCCTTAGGATTACCCATTCATCTACATATTGACACGATTTTCAATTTGATGATGAGTCCGGCATTTAAAGCTTTATTGCCAAACTTGGTAGCGACTGCGATAACCATGTCATTGATTGCTTCGTTGCAATCTTTGCTCAGTATGTCAGGAGCTGATTCTTTACTAGGCACTAGACATAACGGCAACCGTGAATTGGTGGAACAAGGTGCAGGAAATGTTCTTGCAGGATTATTTGGCGGAATGCCTACTGGAGGATCGCCTTCAGTCACCAGAACTGTGTTAACCAACGGCGGCAGAAGTAAATTAGCTAACTTAGCACATGCAACGGTATTAATTGGCATGGTAATCGGCTTAGGTAACGTCATCGGTATGATTCCATTATCGGTGATGTCCGGCGTAGTAGTGGCTTCAACTTTCAACCAAATGGATGAATGGAGCCGGCGGCTATTACATCAATTGTTAAAACAGAAAAATCCGCAACGGCGGGTTGATTTATGGGCAAATTTAGCCATCATCGTAGTGGTGGCATTATTAGTTATTATTTTCAGCGTCTTGCCTGCGCTGATAGCTGGAATGACCTTAGCCTTTGCCGCCTTCATCCGCCAAGCTTCGCGCAGTGTGATTCGGCGGACGGTTTCTGGAAATAATTTGCGGTCGCGGACTACACGTTCTTTAACTGAAAGAGCGATGTTAAATACCCAAATGAAAAAAGTCGCGATTGTTGAAATTCAAGGCGCGGTATTTTTTGGTTCTGCGGATCAAATCGCCAGCCATTTAGAAGAAGTGGCTAAAGATTACAACATTATCATTCTCGATATGAAACGAGTGAGTGATATTGACAGTAGCGGCGTGATTATTTTCGATCGCTTGGATCAAACTTTAGCTAAATCAAAATGTACTTTGTATATTTCGTATGTCACTCCCGGAGGTCACATTATGCAAATGTTCCAAGATATGGGATTTGGCATTGCTTCAGAAAAAGGGCGGATTTTTGAAGATACGGATACCGCTTTAGCTACTGCCGAAGATTTATTTTTAAAAGAAACTAAAGATTCAAAACATGGAGAAATGGAATTTTCCAAAAGCTTTTTTTGGCAAATTGAAGCGGGTATTGCCGAAAAACCTAAGCAAAAAGAAGGAGAAATTGAATATACGCCCTCGAATTTTGATATTTTTCGCAATTTTTCCAATGAGGATTTTGAATTAGTCCGTGCTTTATTGGAACGGCAAAAATTCGATGAAGGCATGAGAATTGTTCAGGAAGGTAATCCGGGTGATGCCATTTATTTGGTCGCTGCTGGACAGGTGAGTATAGTTCGCCGAGTGGGTGAGCGCTCGATTCGTTATGCTGTTTTACGACCAGGCATTAGTTTTGGCGAAATCAGTATTTTGACTAAACGTCCAGTAATGGCAAATGTAGTCGCCGACGCTAATACGGTATGTTATCGATTATCAGAACAAAACTTTCAATTCATTTGCAAAAATTATCCTATACTCGGACAGAAAATTTTGTTTAATATTGCTTTTGGTTTAACCGATATGGTTAGCTCTTTATCCGATATTGTGCGTGAATTAGAACAGTAGTGAAATGGCTGTTGCAATTTAGCGATTACCGCTTAAATTTTGCCTAGGATTTGCTATCTGTTGATAAATTTTGATAGAATGACCCAATTAGTTTTGAAACTAAAGGCGCGTAGCTCAGTTGGTCAGAGCACCACCTTGACATGGTGGGGGTCGGTGGTTCGAGCCCACTCGTGCCTACCAAATATTTTTTAGAGAAGCACTGCTCTTGCGGTGCTTTTTCATTTTAGCTACTGAACAAAAAGTTATTCATCAAAACATGCCTGTCGTTACTCTGCCTGACGGCTCACAGCGAGTCTATGATCAAGCCGTTACAGTAATGGAAATTGCCCATTCTATCGGTGCTGGTTTAGCCAAAGCCACTTTAGCTGCTAAAGTTGATCAACAATTGGTTGATGCCAGTTTTTTAATCCACAACGATGTTCAACTGCAAATAATTACCGCTAAAGACCCTGAAAGTTTAGAGATTATTCGCCATTCTACTGCACATTTATTAGCACAAGCGGTAAAACAATTGTATCCTCAAGCGCAAGTAACTATCGGTCCTGTGGTTGACAACGGTTTTTATTACGATTTTGCTTACTCCAGAGCTTTTACGCCTGAAGATTTAATTGCTATCGAACAAAAAATGTGCCAATTAGTCGCTGAGGATTATTCCGTTTCTCGGTCGGTAATGTCACGCGAACAAGCGATCACGTTTTTTAGCGAATTAGGTGAGCGTTATAAAGCAGAAATTATACAATCCATTCCAGAACATCAAATTTTGTCCTTGTACCAACAGGGTGAGTTTATCGATTTATGTCGTGGGCCTCATGTCCCTAATACCGGAAAACTTAAAGCTTTTAAATTGATGAAAATTGCGGGAGCTTATTGGCGAGGAAATTCCGCTAATGAAATGTTACAACGTATCTATGGTACTGCTTGGGCAACGGAAAAAGATTTGTCTGCTTATCTAAAACAATTGGAAGAAGCCGAAAAACGCGATCATCGCAAAATCGGTAAAACTTTACATTTATTTCATGCTCAAGAAGAAGCCCCAGGGATGGTATTTTGGCACGAAAAAGGTTGGATTATTTATAAAGAAATTGAGCAATACATTCGCCATAAATTGCGCATGAATGGCTATGCAGAAATACGCACACCTCAAGTTGTCGATCGTACTTTATGGGAAAAATCAGGACATTGGGATAAATTCGGTGAAATGATTTTCACTACACATTCTGAACACCGCGATTATGCGATTAAACCAATGAATTGTCCCTGTCATGTACAAATTTACAATCAAGGTTTAAAAAGCTATAAAGATTTACCGGTGCGTTTGGCTGAATTTGGTTCTTGTCATCGTAATGAACCTTCAGGAACTTTACATGGTTTAATGCGAGTGCGTAATTTTGTACAAGATGATGCGCATATTTTCTGCACCGAAAATCAAATTCAAACAGAAGTTTCTAATTTTATTGATTTGTTATTTGAAGTTTATCGAGATTTCGGTTTTCATGAAGTATTGATTAAATTATCGACTCGTCCAGCCCAAAGAGTCGGTGATGATAGTGTTTGGGATAAAGCTGAAAACGCATTGGAATTAGCCCTAAATAATAAAGGGTTAGATTGGCAACTACAGCCCGGCGAAGGTGCTTTTTATGGACCTAAAATTGAGTTTTCATTAAAAGATTGTCTAGGGAGAATTTGGCAATGTGGTACCATTCAAGTCGATTTCTCTATGCCGCAACGCTTAGACGCAACATATATTGCTGAAGACAGTTCCAGACACATTCCAGTGATGTTACATCGAGCGATTTTAGGCTCGTTAGAGCGTTTTATCGGCATTTTAATCGAGCATTATGAGGGCTATTTTCCCTTATGGTTAGCTCCAATTCAGGTCATAGTCTTAAATATTACTGATCGCCATAAAGACTATGCTTTACAAATTCATGCTCAATTAGAAAAACAGGGTTTTAGGTCAAAAATAGACTTGAGAAATGAGAAAATAGGCTTTAAAATTCGCGAACACTCTATGCAACGAATTCCTTATTTGGTGATTATTGGTAATCAAGAATTAGAGCAACAAGTAGTCACTTTACGTTCGCAAAAAGGAGTTGATTTAGGTCGCTTTTCAATTGAAGAATTGATGTCTCGATTCAAACAACAGATTGAAGGCAAAACATAATCATGGTTCGGAGGATTTAAGTATCGCCACGAAAAAAGAGACCACGCTGATTAATGATGCGATTACCGCGCGGCGTGTCAGAGTTATAGGTGCTGAGGGTGAAAAATTAGGCATTGTGTCCCTCACTGAAGCTAAACAGATGGCATATGATGTAAGTATGGATTTGGTGGAAATTTCACCAAATGCTGACCCACCTGTATGTAAAATTATGGATTTCGGCAAGTTTCAGTTTGAGCAAAACAAAAAATTAGCCATTGCAAAAAAGAAACAAAAACAAATTCAGGTCAAGGAAATCAAATTTAGACCGGGCACTGAGGAAGGCGACTATCAGGTTAAACTTAGAAGTTTAATCAAATTCTTAAATGAGGGTGACAAAACCAAAATTACCGTACGGTTTCGGGGACGGGAAATGGCTCATCGTGAATTAGGAATGGATTTATTAAAACGAATCGAGCAAGATTTAGAAGAGTTGGCAACCGTCGAGCAATTTCCAAAACTGGAAGGTCGACAATTAGTCATGGTGATGGGGTCTAAAAAGAAAAAACAATAATTTTTCTTTATGCCTTAAAAGCTATTTATCAGGGCCTGAGCATTTTGCCTTGATGGGTAGATTAAATTCAAGGATGTTTATTTTTATAGATAATTTGGAGTTAAACAAATGCCCAAAATGAAAAGCCATAGTGGTGCTGGTAAGCGGTTTAAAAAAACCGGCGGTGGAGATTTTAAGTGTGGTCAGTCGCATCGTCGACATATTTTGACCAAAAAAACCACTAAACGTAAAAGACAATTGCGTAAAGCTGCAATGCTTCACGATTCAGATGTACGCATGGCACAGCGTTTATTGCCGTATAGTTAATTTAGGAGTGTAATCATGGCAAGAGTTAAACGCGGTGTCACCGCTAGAGCTAGACATAAAAAGATTTTAAAATTAGCCAAAGGATATTATGGTGCGCGGAGTCGTGTCTATAGAGTGGCTAAACAAGCGGTAATCAAAGCCGGACAATATGCTTATCGCGATCGTAAACAAAGAAAACGTCAATTCCGTGCCTTATGGATTGTAAGGATTAATGCAGCAGCGCGTTTATGTGGCATTTCCTACAGCCGTTTAATTAATGGATTAACCAATGCTAATGTTGCAATTGATCGTAAAGTATTGGCGGATTTAGCCGTGCATGATATGGCAGGATTTGCGGCAATTGCTGAAATTGCTAAAGCTAACCAAAGTAAATTAGCTTAAATTCATTTCCATAAAGATTTTTATTAATTAAAGGGACTGATTTCAGTCCCTTTTTTATTTTAAGACATTTTTTAAGATTAAATTAAAACCTATCTGTTTTAAAAATTGAAATTTTTTAAAACCGTTTATTGTAGAGTTAAATGAAGTGATTGAAAATTTAAGAAATATTGCCATTATCGCTCATGTTGATCATGGTAAAACCACACTGGTGGATAAATTATTGCAACAATCTGGCACTTTTGCTGCCCATGAAAAAATGGGAACGCGAGTAATGGATTCCAACGATTTAGAAAAAGAACGCGGAATTACCATTTTGGCGAAAAATACTGCGATTGATTGGAATGGTTATCACATTAATATTGTGGACACTCCGGGACATGCGGACTTTGGCGGCGAAGTTGAACGAGTATTGTCGATGGTGGATTCAGTATTGCTCTTGGTAGATGCTGTTGATGGTCCTATGCCGCAAACTCGTTTTGTAACCCAAAAAGCTTTTGCACTCGGATTAAAGCCGATTGTAGTGATTAATAAAATTGATCGACCCGGGGCACGACCTGAATGGGTGGTTGACCAAACTTTTGATTTATTTGATCGTTTAGGCGCAACCGATGAACAATTAGATTTTCCGATTGTTTATGCCTCTGCGTTAAATGGATATGCCGGTTTACGCAGCGATGTGACAGAAGGCGATATGACGGCTTTATTTCAAACGATTATTGAAAAAGTCCATCCGCCGGTAGTTGATGAACAAGGCGCGTTTCAAATGCAAGTTTCTAGTTTAGATTACAATTCTTACGTTGGTATCATTGGGATTGGTCGCATTCAACGCGGAAGTGTGCGTAAAAATATGCCATTGACTTTGATCAGTCGTGAAGGTGAATTGCGTCAAGGACGAATGCTACAAATTTTCTCGTTTGATGGTTTGGAACGAGTGGAAGTAACTGAAGCAAACGCTGGCGATATTATTGCTTTTAGCGGATTAGATAAACTCGAAATTTCCGATACTTTATGTCATCCAGACACTGTGGAAGCTTTGCCGCCGCTGAGTGTTGATGAACCTACAGTCAGTATGACTTTCCAAGTAAATAATTCTCCTTTTGCCGGACGTGAAGGCAAATTTGTCACTTCCAGACAAATTCGTGAACGTTTGGAAAAAGAATTACAACATAATGTTGCTTTGCGCGTGGAAGATACAGGGGAAGCGGATAAATTTAAAGTATCTGGACGCGGTGAATTACATTTGGCGATTTTGATTGAAAATATGCGGCGTGAAGGTTTTGAACTCGGAGTTTCTCGTCCGGAAGTGATTCTGAAAGAAATCGATGGTGAACTTTGCGAACCTTATGAAATAGTGACGGTTGAAGTTGAAGAACAACATCAAGGTACGGTGATGGAACGTTTGGGCGAACGTAAAGGGGATTTACAAAATATGACTCCAGACGGCAAAGGACGAGTGCGTTTAGAATATTTAATGCCGTCACGCGGTTTAATTGGCTTTCAAACCGAATTTATGACTGCGACCTCAGGAACAGGCTTGTTGTACCATGTTTATGATCATTACGCAACGATGAAAAAAGGCGATATTGGTTTACGTCAACGCGGGGTTTTAGTGTCGATGGTGCAAGGTAAAGCGTTAGCATATGCTTTATTTGCCTTACAAGAACGGGGAAATTTATTGGTGGTTCACGGTGACGAAGTTTATGAAGGTATGTTAGTTGGCATTCATTCTCGCGCTAATGATTTGGTAGTGAATCCGACTAAAGCTAAACAATTGACCAATATTCGTGCTTCCGGTTCGGATGAAAATCTGATTTTAACCCCTATTCAAAAAATGACTTTAGAGCAAGCGTTGGAATTTATCGATGATGATGAACTGGTCGAAGTCACACCTAAATCGATTCGTTTACGCAAAAAATGGTTAACCGAAAATGATCGTAAACGCGCTAATAAAATTGCTGCTTAGTCGATTAAGCCTAAATCTCAACTTTTTTTAAATGTCCATTTTGATAATTTTGAAATAAAATGAAAATTAAATTTGAAAATTTAGGCATATTAAAAAATGCAACAATTGAATTAAATGATTTTACGATTTTCTGCGGTCCAAATAATACCGGTAAAACGTATGCAATGTATGCGATTTACGGATTACTTGATTTTAAATTTGAGGTTAATTTTAATTTTGTTGAAGAGATTACCCATGCTTTGCTTGAAAAAGGAATTTATCAAATTGGTTTAAATGATATTATTGAAAAAAATTTTGATGATATTGTAAAATCAATTCAAAAAAACTTTCATAAACGTTTACCTAGACTATTTAGCACTGAACAAGATAAATTTGAGAAAACGGAAATAACGCTGTTTTTTGATAAAAAAAAATCGTTAATTAAAGCTATTGATAAGCAACAAATACAACGTATTCATTTAGGAAAAGATGAAGAATTAGTGTTTGAAATTAGTAAGCTTAAAGAAACTAACGAAATTAATATTACCTTAATAGATAATAAACTACCTATTCATATTATCAATGAAGAAATTTCAAAATTTATTTTAAAACTGATTTTTTCCAGTAATCTAAAAAATGCGTTTTTATTGCCTGCTGAACGTTCAGGATTGAATTTATTTTATAAAGAGTTAAATAGTCGAAGAACTGCACTCTTACATCACTTGCAAAAAGATGTTTTTAATCCAGCAGAATTATTTAAAGACATTGTTATTTCACGTTATCCTGAACCTATTGCTGACTATATTAATTTTTTAAATTCAAAAGAGGATTTGAAAAAAAATAAAAGTGAATATCATGAATCAGCCGTTTTACTACAAAAAAATATTATTAGTGGCACTTATATTATAGATAGAGAAGGTGAAATCTATTTTAAGCCTTACAGAACACAAGAAAAGTTTAATTTACATTTATCTTCTTCAACCGTAAAAAATCTATTCGGTTTATGGTTTTATTTGGAATATGTTGCCGAAAAAGATGATTGTTTAATGATTGACGAACCGGAACTCAATTTGCATCCTGACAATCAACGCCAAGTTGCGCGTTTGTTAGCGCAATTAGTCAATGCCGGTTTAAAAGTCATTATCAGTACGCATAGTGATTATTTTGTGCGAGAATTAAATACTCTGATTATGCTCAAAAAAGATTTTGTCGGTGCAAAAGAATTACAAAAAAAATATGGCTATCAAGATAATGAATTATTAAATGGCGAAAAACAAATTTCTGCTTATTTATTTGAAGATAAAAAAGTCTCTGAAATACTGTTAGATGAAGATGAGGGAATTATTGCAAAAACATTTGATGATGTAATTAATAAACTCAATGAAGCATCTGATGATATTTATTACACAATGAAAAGCGATTTAACAGATGAGTAAAGAAATCATTGCAACATTAAATACTATAGTTTGCAGTAAATTACATTTACAACAAGAAAATGGTATTCTTTCAATTATTGAAACTGATTCAAAAGCAACTTGCAAGAAGTTTACTCTTAGAAAAGAAAATTTTACTATTTTTGCTTTTTCAATGGATGTAAAAAGAAAAAAAGGCGAAGGAGATGCTATTTTTTCATTTCTAAACACATCTATACCTAGTATTTGTAGTAAAAATGATGGAACTTTAATTACTTTTAGTGATGATAAAATCTATGTTTTTCTTTTTGAATTAAAATCTAATAAAGATTTAGATTATCTTCCCCAGTTAAAAAGTGGACGAGATTTTATCGCTTATCTTTTTTCTATTTTAAAAACACACTATAATATTACTACGCAATTAAATTTCTTTTGTTTGCGTATATTACCTAATAAAAAATCTGCTCGTAGAAAAGGAACCGCTCGTTCAAAATTTCAATTCCAAGACAGACAAGGTTTATTCGTTGCTGATTATCTTGAACCGCATCGCACACTTAGCTTAATTGATTTATTAGAAAGTGCCGAACAAATATCCTAACTATTCTTGATTAGTTCTATGTCCACAGTCGCTATTATTGATTACGGAATGGGCAATCTCCATTCTATTTCTAAAGCCTTACAACACGTTGCCGATAGCAATATCGACATTCAAATTACTTCTAATCCGCAATTAATTAATAATGCCGACCGAATTGTCTTTCCTGGTGTTGGCGCGATTCGTGATTGTATGCACGCGCTAAAAACCAGCGGTTTAGATAATGTTATTAAAGAAATAGCTACTCAAAAACCATTATTGGGAATTTGTTTGGGAATGCAGGCTTTATTGACTGATAGTGAAGAAAATAATCACGTCGATTGTTTAAATATATTGCCTGGCCATGTCATCAGTTTTGCAAAACCATTAATTGATCATCATAATGTTTTATTAAAAGTGCCACATATGGGCTGGAATCAAGTCCAACAAATGCCGCATCCCTTATGGAAAGACATTCCACAAAATAGTCGTTTTTATTTTGTGCATAGTTATTTTGCCCAACCTAATAATACGCAATTAATTGCTGCAATTTCAGAATATCCTAATTCATTTGCTTGTGCTTTAATGAAAGAAAATATTTTCGCGGTGCAATTTCATCCGGAAAAAAGTCAAACTGTAGGCTTACAATTATTAAAAAATTTTTTGAATTGGGACGGACAACCTTGATTACCACTCATCAACAATTATCAACTGATAATGTATTTGCTGGGATTTTGGGACAGGAATATCACAGTTTAATTGAAATTTGCCCGCTCGCAGCAAAAATGAGTCAGTTAGTGGGCAACGCAGTGGCTGAGTATAGTCGCCACCCATTCGGCAATTTACAAATTGTTGAATTGGGTGGAGGAACAGGAATTACCACTTTGGCAATATTATTAGCTACGCAACAAGCCACTATTTTGAGTATCGACAATGCGCCAGCGATGCAAAATCAAGCAAAACTTCGTTTACAAATTTGGATTGAACAGCAACGTTTAGCTTTTGTAATGAATGATGCGTTGTCTGCTTTGAAACAAATCGCTACAGCTAGTATAGATATAATTGCGACTGCTTATACCTTACACAATTTTGAATTGAATTATCGCGCTCAAGTGATTAAAGAAATTTTTCGCGTATTAAAATCAGGCGGACAATTTATTAATGGCGATCGATACGCTTTAAATGATAGCGCAGCACATACAACTTGTGTGCAACAAGAATTGGCTGGCTATTTTAAAGTCTTTATTGCGCAACAACGTTTGGATTTATTAGAACAATGGACATTACATTTATTTGCTGATGAATCCGCACATCATTTAATGCGAGAACAGGTCGCCTTAGAGGAATTAAAACAAGCTGGTTTTTCTGCAATTCAATTATCACATCGTGAACAAGTCAATGCGTTAGTTAGCGCGATCAAACCGTAAATCAAAGCAATTTACGATTTATTCAGATTGCCGATTTAATTACGCTACGCGCGAAGGCAGTTATTTTACTGCATTGGAATATAACGGCAAAATTAAGCGAATTTCCGGTGCAATTGTTGGCGAACACGAAACAGGCGGGAGAGTTTGAACTTTGCTCGGCCAGAATTACAGCTTATTCAGATTTTTAGCAAAAATCCTAAATTCATAGGTACAGACAATTTTTTACGAATAAATACCATTCATTGGAGAGTAAAATGAAAAAAGATAACAATATCGCGATTGCCATGTTCGTTATTACAGGATTAATACCTTCGTTGGCAAGAGCCGTTGTGATGACTAACCAAGGGACGAAATGGACTGAACAAACACGACAAAAGTATTATGTGCAAGATCAAGGCTCACGAATAATGCCGTTGAAATGGATGCAAGCTTTAAAACAAAGCAATGGTCAACCGTTTATGGCAAGCAATTTAACCCGCTATGGCTATTTGCCAAATCCCAAAACCCCTAATATACCGATTGGTTTTAGTGTTGCTGTTGAAAAAAATGGCGATAAGATAATTGGCATAACCTGTTCGGCTTGTCACACACGGCAAATTGATGTTGCGGGGGTTTCCTATCGAATCGACGGTGGCCCTGCTATCAATGATTTTCAAGGGTTTATGTTGGGACTTGATAAAGCAGTCAATACCGTTTTGACTGACACTACGGCTTTTACAAAATTTGCGACCAGCGTATTAGGACATTTACCGTTAAAACCTGAAGAAGAAGCCTTACGAATTAGGGTTAAAAATTGGTTTTTGCCTTATCACACTTTAGTCAGTAGAGCGTTGCCAACGCAATCACCTTGGGGGATTGGACGTTTGGATGCGGTGTCAATGATTTTCAATCGACTGGCTGGTTTAGATATTGGCACAGCAGCTAATCATATGATTCCGGAAAATATCAAACTCGCTGACGCACCGGTGCGTTATCCATTTTTATGGGATGCACCGATTCAGGATTATACGCAATGGCCGGGGTTTTCACCGAATGGTAGTCGTTTGTTAGGATTGTCTCGCAATTTAGGTGAAGTGATCGGTGTATTTGCTCAATTTTATCCTAAAAAAGATGCCACTAAATTATTTGGAATGGATTACATTGGAGAGAATTCAGCAAATTTTGCGGGGTTAAATGAGCAAGAAGATTTAATTATGAAATTATCCGCGCCTAAATGGCCTTGGACATTAAACTCAACTTTAGTATCTGCGGGCGAATTAGTTTTTAATAAGCCTGATCCTAACGAAGAAAATAAAAGTTGTGCCGATTGTCACGCGATTAAAACCGGAGAAAGCCGTGCTTTTGGCAATGCAACTTGGGCAACTCCGATTGTTGATGTCGGTACAGATTCCAGAGAAATTGGCTTGTTAAGTTCTGAAGTGAAAACCGGTGTGATGGAAAACGCTAAAATTTTCCCTAATGATGAGCCGATTAAAGCGGTTGATAAGGCAATTAAGGTGTTAGGCACTGCTGGTTTAGGTTCGATCATACAGCATTACGTTACGCCAATAGTTGATACATCAACAGGCAATGCGATATTGACACAACCGAACCTTGATTTGGGTTTAGCGGTTAGTTTAGTTGAAAAAGAGTGGAATGGCTTTGGCGCATTAAGTGAGTTAAAAACCACCAGCAGTTCTAGTACCAGCACCAGCACTACGCCGTCTTATCCATATGAATCTCGGGTTTTAAAAGGCATTTGGGCAGTCGCGCCTTATTTGCACAATGGTTCAGTGCCAACGTTAGCCGATTTGCTACAACCGGCGGCGAATCGTCCGGTGAGTTTTAAAGTCGGAACAGCTTACGATATTGTCAAAGTGGGATTAGCAACCACCCAAACCAAGTTTAATTACACCTTAAACACCACTGATTGCACTAAGAGAAATTCTGGCAACAGCCGTTGTGGACATGAATATGGAACTGGTTTTACTGCGCAGGAAAAAACCGCTTTGATCGAATATTTGAAAAGCTTATAAAAAGCAGGTCTATTTTTTTGACTCACACATCAATTTAGGAGATTCCACCATGAAAGCATTACATTTAATGTCGTTAATTGCTTTATTGCCTTGTACGTCTGCTTTTTCCGTTCCTGTTCTTGATACAACCAAAGGAGCAGCCATAGGTCAACAGTTTGAAGCTTATCCCAGTCCTTGGCAGGAAGCCGATGAAGAAAGTGCCACACCCGCTAATACTGACTCTGCTTTCAAATCAACAACCCCTTCGATGACGAGAGCGCAGCGGGTTGCAGACGGACACCGTGGCAATGGACTCATACGGTTTAGTAAAGATTTAAGCAAAGCCTATATTGATGTCAAGATTGAACTTGGCAGTGTTCCACTAACAAATATTAATATGTTCCACTTGCACTGCGGTGTACCGGGTATTTTGGGGCCAATTCTGGTGGATTTTGCTCTCGTCAAGGGAAGTATCGAAAAAGTTCAGCAGGATATTAGTGATGATGGCATTTTGTCGGTTGTGATTGGTGATGCGGCTATTGTTCAAAATACTGCATCAGGCGCGGGTTCTTTGACCGGCGTTCTGAGCAGAGGCTGCATTATTCCCGACCCATCGCTAGGAAGTACAACTCCGCTCAAGGTTTCTACGATTGCCGGAATGGCTGCTCTCGCTAGACAAGGCGGATTATATTTTAACTTGCATACAACAGGTCAAACCTATTTTGGTGATATACGCGGACAATTGTATCCAAAATAGGAAACCCCTGTCGCAAAAGCAGTTTTGTTATTCAATATTTTTAAAAGGCGGTATATCCGCCTTCTGGTAGTTCTGCAATCTCAGTGATAAAAATTTTATACAGCTTGATTTATCAGCATTGATAACCAACCGCTATCATTTAGATTTCGAAACTACCGTTTATTTATCACTCAAACTATCATATTCTTTGGGTAAATTTAAATCATTATCAATAAATTTGAAAAACAATAAAATTTCCCAAGAATCAAAATTCGCTGTACCAACACTGAAAAATGAATGCTGTTTGCTTTTTCCGGTTTTTGCATCACGAATATTAATGCCTAATTTCGCTAAACCTCGATTACTGGTTTTTTTATATAATGGAATTTCAGGAATATCTAATTTTCCGGCTAAGGGAATGGGTAATCCCATCGCTGGAATACCGACTAAGGTCGTATTGGTATCTACTGATAATGCGCCGCGCGACACTTCCACAATCGTATCTGCTTGATTACTCTCATCAACTAAGGTCACCCCCGCATCTAAAAAATGACTGCGCACAGCGTGTAACGCATACAATTCGTCGTAACGCGGATTTTTTTCCTCAGATTTCAGCGTTTTGGTATCAATGAAAGTTTTACCCAAACTGGCATCTAAGGTTAAAGCATTAACAGCCGGCGGTTGGGTATGAGTAAAATTGGCTGCCCGATCAGCAGCCGTCGACAGCAATATTTGATCCAAAGCGGTTTGAGTGGGCAAAGTGGTTTTCCATAAAGTGCCGCAAGCGGTTAAGGATAACGTCGCTATTGATAAAAGGATTTTTTTTAACATAATAAACTCAATTGAAAATTAATTAGAAATGTTAGCTTTAAATCTTAACAAAATTAGTGAGCAAATCGGCGTAATAAAATTTCATTACTTAATTGATATACTGCCATTGCATATAAAGAACTGTGATTATAACGGGTAATCACATAAAAATTATTTAATACGATCCAAAATTCTTCAGCATCAGGTTGTTCAAAACGTAATAATTTAGCGGCGTAATTTAAATCAGCTTTTTCTGGTATTGTCATATGTAATGTTTTTAATTGTCCTACACTACTGTCTAAAGCCAAACCTTCGGTAATTTCAGGCAATGAATAACCTTCTTCAACAATGGTAGGATAAGCAATTTCTTCACCTGAATGCCAACCATATTGATTTAAATAATAACCCACACTCGCAATCGCATCATTTGAATTCCATAAATTACGTTTTTGATCTTGATCAAAATCAATCGCGTAATTCATAAAACTACTGGGCATAAATTGTCCTAATCCCATTGCCCCAGTATAGGAGCCTTTAGGGATTAATGGCGATAAAGATTCTTGTTGACATAATAAAAAGAATTGTTCTAATTCATTAGTAAAGAATTCGCTGCGACGGGGATAATGAAAAGCTAAAGTAATTAATGAATCTAAGACGCGAAATTTACCCATATCACGTCCATAAAAAGTTTCTGCTCCAATAATAGCAACGATAATTTGCGGTGGAATCGCATATTTAACCGATATCGCAGTTAATACGTTTTCATTCGCTTGCCAAAAATGAACTCCAGCTTGAATTCTAGCCTCAGTTAAAAACATTTTTCGATAAACATACCAAGGCGTATGACCTCCTTCAATGGGGCGATTCATAATTTTTAAAATATCATTTCTGAATTTAGCTTGTTCAAAAGAATATTGTAAAAATTCAGGTTTAAAATGATATTTATCCACCATTTTTTGAATAAATTGTTGCATTTCTGGAGTGATTTCAATTGCAGATACCGAGCTATTGAAATGAGTAATAGTTATGAATAATAAAATTAAAAATCTTTTAGAAAAAAACATAATTTAATGTGGTAATAATTTTTTATGAGTATGAATAGACATTAAAATGCCAAAACTGGCTAATAACGTTACCATTGAAGTTCCACCATAACTAATTAACGGTAAAGGTACACCAACAACCGGTAAAATGCCAATCACCATTCCAATATTAACAAATACATAAACAAAAAATGCAAAAGATAAACTTCCCGCTAATAAACGACTATAAGGTTCTTGGGCTTCTAACGTAATATATAAACAGCGACAAATAATTAAGAAATATAAAATAATTAATCCTAAACAACCAATTAATCCGAATTCTTCGGCAAATACCGCAAAAATAAAATCGGTAGAACTTTCGGGTAAATAATCTAATTTAGCTTGAGTGCTTCCTAACCACCCTTTACCATATAATCCGCCAGAACCAATCGCAATTTTCGATTGAATAATATGATAACCTCGTCCCATTGGATCGGCTTCTGGATTAAATAAAGTAATCACTCTTGCGCGTTGATAATCGTGCATTAATTGCCATAATATCGGTAAAAAAGCGGTAATTGCTAATGCACTATAACCCATAAGTCTCCATGATAATCCAGCAAAAAATAAAACCGCAAATCCGGAGCTGGCGACTAAAATAGAAGTGCCTAAATCTGGCTGTACCGCAATTAATAAAGTCGGTAATAAAATTAAACCAATCGCAATTAATAATTGTTGCCATTTTAATGGAAATGGATGTTCCGCTAAATACCAAGCAATCATCATCGGTGTAGTAATTTTAAGCATTTCTGAAGGTTGAAAGCGAAAAAATCCCAAATCTAACCAACGTTGCGCCCCTAAAGCGACTCGACCTAAAACTAATACCGCAAATAACATTAAAACACCTACGCCATATAATCCTACCGAATATCTTTGTAATTGGTACGGATTAACATGCGCTAAAACAATCATTAAACCAATTGCCATAATACTACGCACCGCTTGTTTTTCTAAAGTGGCAATATCTTGATTACTCGCGCTATATAAAATAATAAAGCTCAATAAACAAATCAGCATTAGAAAAATAAATAAACCAATATCTATATGCAATTTGCGTAATAATTGACCAATTAAAGAAGGCGGATAAAAATGTTCTCTACGGTGTTCCATTTTCATGATTAGCATCCTGAGCTAAATATTCGGCAATCACTTTTGCTGCCATTGGCGCGGCGGTTGTTCCGCCATGCCCGCCGTTTTCGACCACAACCGCAACCGCAATTTTAGGCGCATTCGCCGGAGCAAAACTGATAAATAACGCATGATCATGCAATCTAATATCTAAAGCATTTTTATTGTAATGTTCATTTTGTTTAACCGTAAAAACCTGTGCAGTGCCGGTTTTACCAGCAATTTGATAAGTCAATCCTTTGCCAATTCCTTTTGCTGTTCCATGCGCACTATGCACTACATTCACCATTGCTGAAATCACATCATCCACATTTTTTTCTTTTAAAGGAATAAAGCTATTTAATTGTAATGGGCCGGCGGTAACTTGTTGGCTATTTACTAAACGATTGACTAAATAAGGCGTAATGACTTTTCCGTAATTAGCTAAAGTTGCAGTGGCACGAGCTAATTGAATTGGCGTAATTTGTGTATAGCCTTGACCTATTCCGGTAATCACTGAATCTCCGGGCATCCAAGTCATTTTTTTGGTGGTTTTTTTCCAATGTGGAGAAGGAAATAAACCGCTTTTTTCGCCAACTAAATCAATGCCTGTTTTTTCACCAAAACCAAATTGCTGTAAAAAATCGTGCATTTTAGCAATGCCTAATAATAAAGCTAAATTATAAAAATACACATCACAAGATTCGGTAATCGCATCATTTAAATTAACTGACCCATGTCCCCATTTTGTCCAATCGCGGAATTTATGGGCGGCATTCGGTAATTGATAATATCCCGGGCAATACATTTTACGTTTGAAGTCAATGGCTTTATATTCTAAACCGGCTAATCCAATAAAAGGTTTTACCGTAGAACCCGGGGGATATAAACCGCGTAATGCGCGATTAAATAACGGTTTATCCGGAGAGTTTTGTAAATCATCGTAGGCTTTACTACTAATTCCATTAATAAATGGATTAGGATCAAAACTGGGGCGGCTGACAAAAGCTAATACCCCGCCAGTTTTAATTTCAATTGCAACCAAGGCACCATTATATCCAGTTAAACTATCATATGCAGTTTTTTGTAAATCAATATCTAAATTTAAATATAAATCTGAACCTGCAATGGGATCAACTTTATTTAAAATATTAATTCCTCGTCCTTGAGCATTGGTTTCAACTTCACTATATCCAGCTTGTCCATGTAATTGAGTTTCATATGCCATTTCAATACCGACTTTACCAATATAAAAAGTTCCAGAATATTGATTTTCAGCCAATGTTTTTAATTCACGTTCATTAATTCTACCGACATATCCCACAACATGCGAAGTTAAAAATCCATATGGATAATATCGTACTAAAATCGCATGAATATCTACTCCGGGAAAAAACGGTCTAGCCGCCGAAAATTTTGCAATTTCTTCATCAGTTAAACTTAATAATAACGGAATACTGTCAAAACGTTTATGCCGTTTACGTTGCTTTTTAAATTCATTAATAATTTCATCTGGAATATCTAATAATTTTTGTAAATCCGATAAAGTTTGATCTAAATTCTTAATTTGTTCTGGAATTAACTCTAAACTATAAGAAGGTAAATTTTGTGCCAATACTCGACCTTTACGATCATAAATAATGCCACGAGTGGGTGGAATCGGTGAAATTTTAATGCGATTATTTTTTGCCATTAACATATAATGTTGATGACCGACAATTTGTAAATAAATTAATCGACTCATTAAACCCAACATTAAAACCGCAATAAAAAAAAATACCACCACAATACGATTAAAAAATAAACGATTTTCACTAATGGTATCTCGAACAGGATAAAAATTATGCATTTATCAATCGTAAAATTTAATGATTACGTCCTAAACTACGAATAAAATGTAACGCTGAATGTAAAAAAGGCCATAATAGCGTACCAATAATCGTTGAATACCAAAATTCACTTGAAAAATAAGTCATTCCTTTTAATGTTTCAATAATAAAAACAATAATTTTTCCTGTAAGTAAACAAGCGAAAATAAACAAACTTTGTTGTAATAATGGAAATTGTCTTAAACGTTTGTGTAAAGCAATACAACAATAAGTAATTAAAGCATAAATAAGTGCATATTCACCTAATAAACGCCCAGTTAACACATCTGTTAATAATCCAATTCCCCATGCAGTCAGTACACCTCTACGATAAGGCAGGGCTAATGTCCAATAAATCAGCACTAATAAAACCCAATCAGGATTAAAAATACGGATTAATTGTGGAAAAGGGGCAATGCGTAAACTCATTGCTAATAAGATTGTGAGCAAAAAGCTTTGTTGATTACTCAGAAACACGTTGGGAATCGTTATGTAAAGGCAACGAAGAAGATAAAGTGGAGGGTGTAGAAACTGGTGGAGTCGCAGAATGAATTAGAGGAATGGGTTTAGATTGACTCCATACAATCATCACTTCACGACTTTTATCGAGTTGCGCAATTGGCGTTGCAGAAATATCTGCAAAAGGTTTATTCGGTTGCGGCGTGAGTTGATCAACAATTGCCACTGGATAACCCTGAGGAAAAATTTGATCCAAACCTGAAGTGACTAACGTATCTCCGGGTAAAACATCGGCATTATTAGGTAAAAAAGGTAAATTGAGTCGATTGTAATGACCACTACCCACCGCTACAGTTCGTAAACCGTTACGACTAATTTCCACTGAAAGTGCGTGACTAGGATCGGTAATCAGCATGATTTCCGCACTAAAAGGTGAGACTCGCAACACCTGACCAAAGACTCCGTGTGCATCAATTACCGGTTGTTTAGGATGGACACCAAAACGTGAACCTTTATCAACAACGATAATATGATCGTATGGGGCTTGATTTACGGCAATTAATTCCGCGACTAATACTTGTTCGCCTAATCGAAACGATTTTTCTAACAAAGCCCGCAAGCGGATATTTTCTTTTTCTAAAGTATCGAGTTTGAGTAAATCGGTTTTATACAATAAAACTTGTCTTTTTAAAGTGTCATTTTCTTTTTGTAATTGATTGTAAGTGACAAAATAGCGTAAAGTTTGCTCGGTTAATTGTACCGGTAAACTGACTAATGATTGCACTGGATAAACAATAACCGACAACGCCGCGCGCAAACCATTGAGTCCTGAATTTTGTTGATTAATAATTAGCAATAACACGGATAATAAAACGGCGATTAATAATCGGACGTTTAATGAAGGACCGGTTGCAAATAACAGTTTAATGGTGATAACTCCAATCGATAATAAAAAATGGCTAAGTAATTTTTACCTAGCCATCCATAGAAATCATTTGTTTTCCGTTACGTTGAGATTATTCTAAAGAAAATAATGACGGACCTCCTTTTTGATCCATCATTTCTAAAACCATGCCGCCGCCTCTAGCAACACAAGTTAATGGGTCTTCAGCAACATAAACCGGCAAACCGGTTTCTTCAGAAATCAGTTTATCAATGTCCGCCAATAAAGCACCACCACCAGTCAGTACAATCCCTTTATTCGCCACGTCAGCACCTAAATCCGGCGGAGTTTGTTCCAAAGCTAATTTTACTGCACCGACAATGCCAGAAAGCGATTCTTGTAGTGCCTCTAAAATTTCATTACTATTTAAAGTAAAACTACGCGGAATGCCTTCGGCTAAATTACGCCCTTTTACTTCAATTTCTTTAACTTCTCGACTCGGATAAGCCGCTCCAATTTCATGTTTGATCCTTTCAGCGGTGGCTTCACCAATTAAAGTACCGTAATTTCGTCGTACATAACTGATAATCGCCTCGTCAAATCGATCACCACCTATGCGTACCGAAGAGGAATACACGATACCATTTAACGAAATAATGGCGACCTCAGAAGTGCCACCACCAATATCTAATACCATCGAACCTTGGGCTTGATCAACCGGCATACCGGCACCGATTGCTGCTGACATAGGTTCTTCAATTAAATACACTTCACGCGCTCCAGCCATCGCAGCAGATTCTCGGATCGCCCGACGTTCGACTTGAGTTGAACCACAAGGGACACAAATTAAAATGCGTGGACTGGGGCGAAAGAGTTTATTTTCATGAACTTTATCAATAAAAAATCGCAACATTCTTTCAGTGACAGCGAAATCAGCGATTACGCCATCTTTTAACGGACGAATCGCAGTGATATTACCCGGGGTACGACCTAACATTTTTTTAGCATCAATACCAACAGCTGCAATGGTTTTGGAACCGCGTACTCGATCTTCTTTAATCGCTACCACTGAAGGTTCATTGAGTACAATCCCTTGTCCGGGAATATAAATCAAGGTATTGGCGGTGCCTAAATCAATCGAAAGATCGTTAGAAAAAAGCCCGCGAAATCTTTTAAACATATTGATGGGTATCCTTAAAATGCTTGGAAAATAAATGTCAGATCAGCCATTGATTCAATGTTTGAGTGAATATCATTTATTATATTCCATTTGAACCGATATTTTTAACGCTAACTGAGGAAAATCAATGTCATTATCTGCGGATGAGATTAAAAAAATTGCACACTTAGCCCGTTTAAGCATTCAGACTGAAAATACTGCCGATTATGCGAAAGATTTATCCGGCTTATTGGATTTAGTCGCGCAAATGAACCAATTAAATACTGAATCTATATTACCAATGGCGCATCCTTTGGATCAAAAACAACGCTTACGAGCGGATGAAGTCACCGAAATCAATCAACGGGATCGTTTTCAAGCTATCGCTCCGGCAGTAGAAGCGGGTTTGTATTTAGTGCCTAAAGTGATCGATTAATCTCCCTGAATCTCTAACCTCTATTTTATGATATATCATCAAACTTTAACCGAATTGATTAAAGCGTTACGCAGTAAAAAAATTTCTAGCGTTGAATTGACTCGCTTGTATTTAGATCGAATTCACCAACATGCTGATTTAAATGCGTTTATTACCGTGACCGACACTCAAGCGTTAGCTGATGCGCAGCGTGCTGATCAGCAATTACATCAAGGAAACGCGCCTTTATTGACCGGCATTCCTTTAGCGCATAAAGATTTATTTTGTACTCAAGGGATTCGCACCAGTTGCGGCTCAAAAATGCTGGATAATTTTATCGCGCCTTATCAAGCCACCGTAGTCGATAAATTAGCCAATGCTGGTACCGTGTTACTCGGAAAATTAAATATGGATGAATTTGCAATGGGTTCATCCAATGAAAACAGTTTTTATGGCGCAGTCGCTAATCCTTGGGATCAAACCAAAGTAGCAGGTGGTTCTTCCGGTGGATCAGCCGCTGCGGTTGCTGCACGACTCACTCCTGCCGCGACTGGCACTGACACCGGCGGCTCTATTCGTCAACCCGCCGCTTTTTGTGGAGTCAGTGGCTTAAAACCCACATATGGGCGAGTGTCACGTTATGGCATGGTGGCCTACGCTTCTAGTTTAGATCAAGGTGGATTATTTGCTCAAACTGCTGAAGATATTGCGATTTTATTATCCGTCATGGCTGGTTTTGATGCCAAAGATTCAACCAGCGTCGATTGTCCAGTGCCTGATTATCACGCGACTTTAGGCAATGATTTGCGTGGATTAAAAATTGGTTTACCTACCGTTTTTTTTAATGCCAATTTAAATCGTGATATTGGTGATTGTTTACAGCAAGCTTTGAATGAATATCAACGTGCTGGTGCCGAATTAATAGAAATTGCCATGCCGATGTTGGAATATGCTATTCCCGCTTATTATGTGATTGCTTGTGCTGAATGTTCGGCGAATTTAGCGCGATTTGATGGCGTACGTTACGGTTATCGTTGTCAACACCCACAAGATTTAACCGATTTATACAGTCGTTCTCGCGGTGAAGCTTTTGGTACTGAAGTGAAAAGGCGCATTTTAATGGGAACCTACGCGCTATCTTCAGGCTATTACGATGCTTATTATTTAAAAGCGCAAAAAGTCCGACGTTTAATTGCTGAGGATTTTAAACAAGCTTTTGAACAAGTCGATGTGATTATGGCTCCAGTCACACCGACCACAGCTTTTGGCATTGGTGAAAAAGTGCAAGACCCAATTCAAATGTATTTGGCAGATATTTATACCATTGCGGTTAATTTAGCCGGTTTACCCGCGATGTCGATTCCCGCAGGATTTGTCAATCAATTACCGGTTGGTTTACAGTTAATTGGTAATTATTTTGCCGAAAGTTCTTTATTGAATATCGCACACGCTTATCAACAACGTACGAATTGGCATCAACCGTGTCCACCGGCTTTTCGTTAAAGAAGTGAATGACTGCCACTTTTTAGTCTAAAAAGGGCAGTCATCCCTGTTTTTTAAGGCGTTAAACCTTCACCTAAAGTAACCACTTTCAACGCGTTAGTTCCACCTTGTAGTCCGGTCAAATCGCCTTTGGTAATAATAATTTTATCACCTTGTTCGGCTTGACCACGTTCTTTTAACAAAGCGACAATTTCACGATTAACCGCAGCGTGATCTTGGGCTTCATGAGAGAAATACAAAGGAAATACCCCGCGATATAAAGTGACTTTACCTAAAGTTTTTTCTTGACTGCTAAAAGCAAAAATCGGAATCCCCGAGCTGATCCGCGACATCCATAATGAAGTAGAACCTGATTCGGTTAAAGCGACAATCGCCCGCACTTTGGTATGATTCGCCATATACATGGCTGACATCGCAATTGCTTCATCGACTCGATCAAATTGCGAATCGACTCTATGATTAGAAGTACGGATTGAAACTTGTTTTTCTGTTTCTTTACACACTCTATCCATCGCTTCAATCGCCTCGACCGGATATTTTCCTGAAGCGGTTTCTGCGGAAAGCATAATCGCGTCAGTACCATCCAATACGGCATTAGCTACATCACACACTTCTGCACGGGTAGGAATTGGATTTTCGATCATCGATTCCATCATTTGAGTCGCGGTAATAACGGCACGATTTAAGGTTCTGGAACGGCGAATCAATTGTTTTTGTGCCGCAGGTAAATTAGCATCACCGATTTCTACTCCCAAATCTCCACGAGCAACCATTACCACATCTGAAGCTAAAATAATTTCATCCATAATTTCAGGAATCATCGCTTCAGCACGTTCAACTTTAGAAACAATCCCCGCGTAACAGCCTTCAGCTTCCAACAAACGACGGGCTTCATTCAAATCTTCCGCACAACGTGGAAAAGAAACCGCGACATAATCGGCATCAATTTGAGCGATGGTTTTAATATCTTGTTTGTCTTTTTCAGTCAAAGCCGCTGCGGATAATCCACCACCGAGTAAATTAATCCCTTTATTATCAGAGAGATAACCACCAACCACCACCACACAATTGACGCGCATATTTTCGACATTAATCACATCCATCACAATGCGACCATCATCTAATAACAAACGACTGCCGGGCTGCACTTCTTTGGCTAACGGTTCATAAGTGATGCCCACCTGAGTTTCATCACCCGCTTTAGGGTCTAAATGAATGTCTAACGCAAAAGCTTGATCTCTATGTAACCAAACTTTTTTATCTTTAAAACGGGCAATGCGAATTTTAGGACCTTGCAAATCTGCCAAAATACCTACTCTTCTACCGGTTTTTTTACTCAAACGCCGGACTTCTGCGGCACGATCAATATGATCTTGCGCATTTCCATGAGAAAAATTCAGCCTAACCGCATCTACTCCAGCGGCAAACATTTTTTCCAAAACCCCGGGTTGATCGGTGGCTGGCCCCAAAGTGGCCAAAATTTTGGTTCTACGTAATGACCACATGTTATCCATCCTTATTGGTTATTGAGCATTCATTAACGCAACAGTCGTATCTAACATCCGGTTAGAGAAACCCCATTCGTTATCGTACCAAGATAAAACTTTCACAAAATTACCGCCGGTCACTTTGGTCAATGAAGATTCATAAATAGAGGACGCTGGATTATGATTGAAATCCATAGACACTAAAGGTTCATCATTGATGTCTAAAATACCTTTTAACGAACCCGCTGCGGCTGTGCGTAAAATCTCAGTGACTTCTTCTTTAGTGGTATTACGCGAAGCTTGGAAACATAAATCCACTACTGAGACATTAATAGTCGGAACACGCATCGCAAAACCATCTAATTTTCCTTGCATCGCTGGCAACACTAAACCTACCGCAGCAGCAGCTCCGGTTTTGGTAGGAATCATAGACTGAGTGGCGGCACGAGCGCGGTGTAAATCGCTATGATAAACATCGGTCAATACTTGGTCATTAGTATAAGAATGAATCGTGGTCATCAAACCATGATCAACGCCAATACTATCAATTAAAGGTTTGACTAAGGGAGCTAAACAGTTGGTTGTACAAGAAGCGTTAGAAATCACGGTATCGCTTGCTTTTAAAGTATCGTGATTAACGCCATAAACAATGGTCGCATCAACATCATTTCCACCAGGCGCGGAGATGATCACTTTTTTCGCTCCAGCTTGTAAATGGGCTGAAGCTTTGGCTTTACTGGTAAAAAAACCAGTACACTCGTGGACAACATCAATTTCTAGTTCTGCCCAAGGCAATTTTGACGGATCACGCTCGGCTAAAACGCGAATTCTATCACCATTGATCACGATATAATCGCCATCGACCTCAACACTGAAAGGAAATTTGCCATGTACAGTGTCATATTTAGTTAAGTGAGCATTGGTTTTGGAATTGCCTAAATCGTTAATCGCTACAATTTGAATGTCGTTGGTACGACCTGTTTCATACAACGCACGCATGATATTACGACCAATACGACCATAACCGTTAATTGCAACTCTAATTGGCATAGTGTTCTCCAGAGGACTAAATAAAGATAAAAAGGAAATCGACAAAACAAAAATCGTCGATAAAGCCTTAGCAGTATAGCAAAATCAGCTAATTGATGCCATGTTACCTTTTTAGCAGACTAACGTCGTAATGGATGAAAACTCGGATCGGTAATTTCTTCAAATTCGCGCAATTCTATCGATAAATTTCGCGGAATTCCCAACATATTAATGGAAATAACATTAGGATAATCATTTTCTAAACAACCTGTATAATTATTCGGATTGAATAATTTAGGTTTATGCCAAAATAAACGATAATTTAAACTGAATATTAATTCAATTAAAGCTTGAGATTTATCCAATCGATCATTTTCAACATATAAAAAAGGTTTATGTAGCGTAATTAATTGTTTCGCGCCAGAAATGACGGAATGTTCCATTCCTTCGACATCAATTTTTAATAATTTTAAAGCAGGTAAAGTGAGGAATTCATCAAGCGAAACAATTTGAACTTTTTGTCCCTGAGTAAAGCGATTAATTTCTACACCACCAAAATTACCCTGTTGATGATAATTCATATCAGGCAGTAATAAATCACCGGCTTTTTCTCCCACAGCAAAGGGATAACATTCAACATTGGTAATACTATTAATTGCCATATTGGCACATAAAGTTTGAAACACAATTCGTTGAGGTTCAAATGCAATAATTCGCCCCCCCCCCGCAGAATTGCGCACCAATTGCGATAAAACTTGAGTATGTGTACCAATATTTGCTCCAACTTCGACTACAATATCGCCAGATTTACAAATTTGGCGAAATAAATCGACTTCAGCCTCAGAAAATTCGCCATACTTTTCAATGGCACGACCAATATAAATATCATTTTGATTATAAACGACATAACCATATTTGGCTTTTACCAATTGATTAAACCCTTGTGATTCAATTAAACGTGGTAACATTTTAATGATTCTCCGTAACTTTTTTAATAATAAAATGTAAAGATGAATTTTATCATTTATTTAAATCGTGGTGTACTTTTAAGTTTATTATTGGGTTTGATTTCCTGTGATTTAACGCCGATTAATAATCCTTATCTGAATATTGATCCTAAAGCGAATATTTTATATTCGGCTTTTGATGAACAACCTAAACATTTAGACCCAGCAAAAGCTTATAGCAGTGATGAATATGGTTTTATTAGTCAAATTTATGAACCGCCTTTACAATACAGTTATTTAAAACGTCCTTATCAATTAGAACCCTTAACTGCAACCCGATTGCCAATTGTTGAATATTTAGATAGTAATCAACAAAAATTATTACCCCCAATTCAATCAAATGCAATTGCTTATACGGATTATATTATTGAAATAAAACCGCAGATTTATTATCAACCGCATCCGGCTTTTGTTAAAAAATCGACTGGAGAATTTGTTTATCATCATTTAACTGAGACTGAATTAGCCGATATTGCTTATTTAACCGATTTTAAACAAAATGATACGCGCGAATTAATTGCCGCTGATTATGTGTATCAAATTAAACGATTGGCTGATCCAACTACTGAATCGCCGATTGCCGAAATTATGAAACAATATATTGTCGGGTTTGCTGAATTCGCTCAACAGCGGGAAAGAAATCCACAATTAATTTTATCACAACAGCCTTTATCCGGCGTTACGGAATTAGGTCGTTATCGTTATAAAATTCGGATTAAAGGTAAATATCCGCAATTTAAATATTGGTTGGCAATGCCTTTTTTCGCACCTATGCCAATTGAAGCCGATTTATTTTATGCACAACCTAAATTAAAAGCGAAAAATATCACTTTAGATTGGTTTCCAATTGGCACAGGTGCGTATTATTTAACTGAAAATAATCCAAATCGGCGTATGGTCTTAACGCGCAATCCTTATTTCCATCGAGAATATTATCCAATTAAGGGTGAAAAAGCCGATCGAAAATTAAATTTATTCAAAGATTCGGGCAAAATTTTACCTTTTATTGATCAAGCGATTTATAGTTTAGAAAAAGAAACGATTCCGTATTGGAATAAATTTTTACAAGGTTATTATGATGGCTCGGGAATTGGTTCAGATAATTTTGAACAAGCGATACAATTTTCTGATCACGGGGAAGCTGAAGTCAGTCCGCAATTAGCCCAACAAGGGATTCATTTAACTACAACGGTTTCTCCGTCAATTATGTTTTTAGGCTTTAATATGTTAGACCCAATTGTCGGTGGTTATACGGAATCGGCGCGAAAATTAAGATTAGCGATTTCAATTGCGATTGATTATGAAGAACATATTGCCATTTTTTTAAATGGTAGGGCAATTACTGCTCAAGGGGCTATACCGCCTGGAATTTTTGGGTTTGCTACTCAAAAACAAGATCGTTTTAATCCATATGTTTATCAAAATAATGGACAAAGATTATCGATCCAAAAGGCAAAACAATTATTAATTGAAGCCGGTTATGCTGGAGGAATTGATCCTAAAACCAAAGAAGCGTTAATTTTATATTTTGATACGACGGCAACGAATGCAGATGATCGCCCTATTATGAATTGGTATCGAAAACAATTTGAAAAATTAGGCATTAAATTAGTGATTCGTGGCAGTGATTATAATCGATTTCAAGAAAAAATCCGCACCGGAAATATGCAATTATTTATTAACGGTTGGAATGCCGATTATCCCGATCCAGAAAATTTTTTATTTTTGTTTTATAGTGGAAATGCTAAAGTCAAATTCGGTGGAGAAAATATGACCAATTATGTTAATCCGGAATTTGATCGTTTATTTGAACAAATGCGTGTTGAAGACAATAATATATATCGTTATCAATTAATTCAACAAATGCAACAAATTTTACGACACGATGCCCCTTGGGTTTTTGGCTTACATCCGAAAAAATTTATTTTAGCCCATGATTGGTATCAAAATTTAAAACCGAATGCGATGGCAAATAATCAGTTAAAATATTTACGCATTAATGCTGAAAAAAGACAACAACTACAACAACAATGGAATCGTCCAATTATTTTGCCATTATTGATTATAGGTTTAATTATTTTAGTGGCATTATTGCCGGCTGTTATTCATTATCGGCGAAAATTTCATCAAAAATTTACCGCTAAATAATTTAAATGACAACGTTTTTAATTCGCTTTAGTTTAATGCTCAAATTAATCCACTAACATGCGTGATAGCGGATTAGTTTTATCAATTTTCTGATCGCATTCTAATGATTCGCATTGATGAATATATCCGTTTAATTGCGTTAACCATAATTGTTGTTGCTGCCAATGAATTTGAATCATATTTTCAATTTGTTGCGATAAATGGGTTAATCCCATTCTCCAGCCTTTTTTTAATCCGCGTAAAGCCGTTTGTTCTAACGAAGGTTGTAGTTTTTGTTGTAAAAAATACGGCAATAAACCACTCATTACAATTAATAATAGACTATGAGTGACAAAATTTAATCCTAAATACGCTTGATTTCCGTGCGAACTTTGATAATAGCCATTAAAAACTTGATACGCCACCCATAATAAACTTAATAACGGTGCAATAATATTGGCAATATTAACAATTTTTAATCCCCAGCGTTGAAATACATTTCCGGGTTGATGTAAAGCTAAACGACATTGCCATTCTATTTCCTTTTGCATAATCATTTTCGCTTCAGAGCGTAATTCATTTAATCGCGCTTTTAACGGTAAAGTGGAAATATGTAACGGTTGCGCGATTAAAATCAATTCATCTAACGCGTCATTAAAACGGGTCTGAGTCCATTCATCCCAAATCGCAATCATTAACGGTTTACTATATAAAGCTAAATCCCAATTCGCATAATGTTGTGCTTGAATTGGTAAACTCCACGCAATTCCTTGAGTTAACAATTTTTCACTCATTAACCAATAGGTTTGCCATTGCGTTTGCCATTGTTCAAATTCATGTTCAGTTGCCCATAAACATAAACAATTTTGCAGTTTTTGTCGAAGCTGAATAATTTTATATTGTTGTTGATAACGTTGTAATTGCTGAATTTGCCGTTCAGTCGCTAAGGCAGTTAAGGTATTTTGTAAACTGATAAATTCATCGCTGGGATGTGTTTGCCCGCATACCGTGCGAAAAATAAACGCTTGTGAAAAACCGGCTTCGGTGAGTAATTGTTTAAAATCATGATATTGCGCAATATGGGCTTTATCCCATTGATTAAACACAAATAACCACGCATGATGCGCCGCTTCAGTTTGTAATAATTGCCAGGCTTTACGATCACGATAGCGTTCAGGACTAACCACATAAATCAGAACATCGATATAAGATAACCACTTTAACATCAATTGGTTATGTTCACGAGTGCTGCTGTCAAAATCGGGCATATCCAACCACAGAATATTTTTATGCAACGTTTGTTGATGTGCTGTCATTTTTAACGTTTCAGTGGTCAATTCTGCGGGCAAATGCGTCAAATCCACATCGATATGATGATATAAAGTCACTTCTGTAGAAGTCGGACGCTCAATGCCGGCTTGAGCAATGGTGGCGGCAGCTAAACGATTTAACAAACTACTTTTGCCTACGCCAGTACCGCCCATAAAAGCAACGACTAACGGATGTTGTTCAACATCATTAAGCCATAAGTGTGGAGATGATGAATGAGTAGGCAATAACTCGGCTATTTGAGTTGCGGTGAGCCATTGAGCCTCAACTACTTGAGTTGCCCACTGCTGAATTTGAGCGATGAATTCAGAATAAACGTAAGCCATGTCTGGGTTGTAAAAAAGAATGGATAGAAGCTAACTGTTCTTTGGAAATTGCAAACTGATGATAATCAGTCATTTGTTGAGATAATTGGATTAATTTTTCAGTCAAATTTTGGATGAGCAATTCATTTTTCACCAAAGTTAATTGTTGCTGTTTTAGGCGATTTTCTATCGTAGCCATATAACCACCAATCGCGCTTTCGGTTAATAAAGAAACCACCGCTAATAACGCTGGTGTAATCAATACGTCTTGTAAACCCACTCCTCCCGCTTGCACCGTCAATGCAACAATTGCCGCATCCGCAGTCAAACGAGTGGCGCGTAAACTGTTGAGTAGTGCCGGTTGTTGTTGTAATTTTTGATAAAGATGGCGTGCCGTTGCCTCGATATTTTGCTGAAAATTCAAATGATAAGTGAATGCTGCTTGGTTAAATTCAGCTAATAATTGATGATGTTGTTGTCGTAATTGTTGATACAACTCGCGCCACCAGGCTTGTAAATTGACATCGGTTTCAGCAATCGACAACAATTGTTCAGCGGTTTGCGTTAATAAATGTTCCGCCATCTGATTCAGTAACGCTAACTCTTGGGTTGGATAATGACCTTGTTGGGGAGATTTACGCCAGCGATAAAATTGTCGTAAAGGCCAAGTAAATCCTCGACGTAAAGGCGTTAATACCTTAGCTAGTCCGGGGATTTCTAATAAATATAATAGCTCCAATACCGCTTGTTGAAAGGTATGATAATGATGTGGATGATTTAAATAATCGCGTTGATACGCTTCTATAGCTTGATCAACCGATTCTTGCAGGCGTTGTTGCCAAAAAGCTAACGCGCGATGTTCGGCATAAACCGGTTCTAGCCAATCCTGCCAATGATGCTGAATTAAAGCGTGTTGACGTAAAGCGAATTGACTGTGATCGACTTTTTCCGCTAATTCAAACCACCAGTGAGTGTGTGATTTTGACCACAGTGGACGCTGGATACGCGCTTGATAATCAATGGTAACAATTGAAGCGATGCTATCTTTACGCGCGTGTCGCCATTTTTCAGTTAATGAATTGAATAACAATTGATTATGTTGCGGCTGAACTTTGTTTAAACAAATCAACGTCGGTTGTTGTAGCGGTTCTAGCATACTCATTAATTCCCAAACCGTTTGATCGGCATATTTTTCTGGGCTTAAAACCAACACAATTACATCCGCAAAACCAATCGTTTGTAACAAAACTGATTTATACTCTCCAGCAGTGATCGAATCAAAATCCGGCGTGTCCCAAACCACCGTATTAATCGGTAAATTTGCCGTAGGCGAGGTATGTTGTAATACGACTGTGTATTCAGCAGATAAATAATTGCTGTCAATCACTGAATGACGGAGTAATTCTTTTAACGCAGAATGGATATGCGGATCAAGTTGATGACAAAAACCTTGGGGTTGAACCGTATAACCTGCTAAAGGACTGACTTCGGCTAATTCTTGATTAAACAATAAGTTACAAATTGAACTTTTACCAACTTGGGTGGGACCAATAATCGCTATTTGTAGCGGCGGAATCGCTAGGCTGCTTAAAAACTGATTTTTATTCATCACAGCCTCTGTCAAAATCAATTGTTCAATGCGTTGCATATAACTATCAGCAATCGGACTGTGTGGACTTAAATGCAAATGAACGGTTTGATAACGTTGTCTTAATAAGCGGATAAAATCCAGCATACCTTTTTAAAAATAAAAAATTCAATGATTAACACGATTTAAAATCATCATGAAGCGAGTTTAACTGACAAATTTGCAAAAGCCATCATGACAGCTAAAAAACCGGTTGAGCTTGTGGACGCTTGGTTTACAATAGCACTGGTTTAGAAAAATTAAAGCACAGCGATGAATTATGTCATCATTGTCAACATTCATGCGAAACATCGTTACTATTATGATAGCCTTAAACCGATGTTTCGCTAAATTTGAAAATTTTTCAGACTACAAAAAATAACTCTTTGTCCAAGCTCGATTATTTTTAGGGGGTTTTATGAGCAACAAGTTAATCGGTGTACTGATCATTGCTGCTACGTTATTGTCTGGTTGTAATAACGGTGAAGAAATTAATGGGCGCAGTGTGCGCAGTATGTATAAATCGGTCGTTTTTATTAAAAATCATTTACCCGCAGATCAGCGAGTTGAATTTGAAGTGGCGTTTTGGACTTTGAGAAACGCAATCAAAGACGAAGATGATCTGCTCGATAAAGTCAGTGGGAAAACACCCGAAGAGCTAATTGAATTAGCTAAAGAAGTGTATCAAGAACGTAAAAATGCCGGTGCAAAAGAATACGCCGAATTTAATACTTGGGAACAAATGATCGCTAAATTTTCGCAAGAACGAATTGAACAAAATAAACGCAAAAAACCCGATCCGCGCGATCAAGCTAATAATGTTTTATACAAATTATAATCAATCAGTGAGCGGTTAATTTTAGCATTATTATCGACCATAAGCTGTACTTCCCCTATCTCCTGATTGCTGTTTGACTTGATGACAAATGGCAATCACCTTGGTTTTAAATCTTAGCTCCTACTTTGCAGAATTTATGAAAATATTAACCTTATATTGCAAAAATATTAATTCGTTGGAAGGCGATACTCGTGTGGATTTTCAACATGCGCCGTTAGCTTCTGCTGGTGTGTTTGCGATTGTAGGCCCAAATGGTTCTGGAAAATCGAGTTTATTAGATGCGATTAGTTTAGCGTTATATGGTGAAACTTTACGCTTTGATCGTCCTGCCGAACAAGTGATGACGGTAAATAGTCAACAAAGTATTGCCGAAATTGAATTTTTAGTGGCTAATCAACGCTTTAAATCTCGTTGGCAGGTGCAACGACACTCCGAAACCGCTGTACATAGTCAACGTCAATTATTTTTATTAACCGATCAACAACCACAATTATTAGCCGATCAGCCGATATTAATAAATCATAAAATTCAGGAATTAATTGGCTTAGATTTTGATAATTTCAGTCGTTGTATTGTATTAGCTCAAGGAGAATTTTCCGCGTTTTTATTTGCATTAGACAGCGAAAGAATGCACATTTTAGAAAAAATGTGTAGTGCGGATTTATATCAACAACAGCAACAAGCATTAATCGAGGCAAAAAATCAAGCACAATTGGCGGTTGAGCAAATTCAACAGCAATTAGCGCAAATTGAATTACTTGATGAATCGCAATTAATTGCTTGTGAACAAGATGCGGAAGATTTTGCAATTCAAATTGATGAGTTTCAACAACAACAACAACAACTCAATCAGCAAATAGCTACGATTCAACAAATCAATCAATTAGAAAAAGATTATCGGCAGTTTCAACAACAACAACAACAATTATCTGCTCAATTAACCCAAAAACAACAGGTTATTGATAAAATAAATACGGTTCAAATTGCTACTCAATTTGAAACCGCTGTTTATGAATTGCAACAATTAAATCAGCAAGTTAAAGATAATCAACATCTTTGGCATAATCAACAACAGCAATTCAGCAAATTAAAACAACAATTAGCGCAATTAGGATTGACAGAATCTAGCGACTTTGAGCAAAATTTATTAATGCCTGTAGCCATTATTCAGGAATTGAATCAAAAACATCAGCAATTACATAGTGAATTACAATCTGAACGGCAATTCCAACAAACTTTAGAACGACAATTAACTGAAAAACAAGCGATTCAATCTGATACGATTATGTGGATTGATTTGCATCAAGCAGAAAAAACTTTATTAGAACAATTTCCCGATACTTCACAATTAACTCAATTAAGAGCTGCGGTTTTGGAATGGGAAACGCAACAGGTTAATTTAACTAAACGTTTAAAAGCTTCAGATCAATTACTGAAAAAAAATGCTACCGCTATTGAATTAGCCAAAAAACAATCCGCTCATTATCAACAAACGATCGAATTTGTTGAAAAACAATTAAACAATGAATTTCAGCAACATACTTTAATTGAAATGGAATTGTTATTAGCAGAACAACAACAATTAGTGCAGGATTATCGAGAATTTTATGCTTTGGCTGAAATTTATAAACGCGCCCATACTCCGAGTTTTTTCAATTTTTTTCAGAAAAAACAACAAGTTGTACATCAACGTTCATTAGCAGAATTAGAACAAGAAGCTGAAAATGTAGCCGAAGATTTGGCGCAAGCGCGAAATATTCAACTTATTTTAGAACAAGCGGTTGTCAATGAAGTGTTAATTCAACGCTTGCGTCATGAACGTCCGCATTTGGTCGAAGGCAAACCTTGTCCGTTATGCGGCGCGGTTAATCATCCTTATAGTAAATTGCCACCAAAACCTATTAATTCTAAACAAACTTTAACCAATCAAAAAATTAAAATTCAGGAATTAATTGCCAAATCTGAAGAATTAGCTAAACAAATTGCTTTGACTCAAAAACAAACTCAAGTTGAAGTTGATAAAGCCAATTATATTCAAAAAATTCAAGCCGAATTTCATTTATTGGCAAATAAACTAAATGTGGGGCAATTAAGAATTACCGATATTCAATTAATTAAACCTTTATTAAAACAACAGCAAGCTGAATTACACAGTTTAGAAAATTTATTAAAACGTTATCAACGTCAACAAACAAAATTAAGGGATGCACAAAATCGATTAATCCTTACGCAACAACAATTAACCGATTTGGAATTAGAACAAAATCAATTGCATAAAGAGGTAGAAGGATTACCACAAGAATTACAAAAAGTGCAATTGGCCTTAACCGCTGCACAAATCGAAGAACAAAGTTTTGCTGAAAAGGTTTTAGCTCAATTAGCCTTATTAGGTGAATCAATGCCCGCTAAAGAACAGGAAGAAGCTTTATGGGCGAGATTGGATGCGAGACGTGATGAATATCATCTGCATTTATTGCGTCATAAAGCATTAACTGAAGAATTGGCAATATTAATGGATAAAGCCTCTTTAAATCACCAAAAAATGCAACATTATCAACAACAATTAGCAGAATTAGATCAACAATTAACTCAACAACAGAAATTAACTTTGCAATTTAATGCGATTGAACAGAAAAAAGCATTACACTTACAACAACAATTTTATCAACAACAACAGCAACAATTAGAAACCGCTGAAAAACAATTAAAGATTCAATTAGCACAAACGCCTTTTGCAAATACTCAGGAAGTAAAAGAGGCTTTACAATTAATTGCAAATAAAGATTCATTACAGCAAGAAATAACTCAATTAACTACTCAATTACAAACGGTTATTCAACAATCAGAAACGATAGCCATGCAATTGAAAATAGGAAAAGAGCAATTAAATACAACCGCGACTGTCATAGAATTAGAACAGCAACAAAAACAATTAGCGCGTCAATTGTCAATTGCTAAAGAGGAATTGCGTAGACTCACTCAACAAGGTGAACAACAACGGCAATCTCAACAAAAAATTGCGCAATTACAACAACAATCTCAGCAATATTCCGAACGTTATCAGCAAGCAGAAAATAAATGGCAATTAAGTGTAGCTAATAGTGCGCAATTCCGTCGTCAAGTGCAATTGCAAATGATTCAGAGTTTATTAGATAAAACTAATAACATTTTGAATAAAATTAATGGGCGTTATTTAGTGCGTCAATATGCTAATCAACAAGGACTAGCTTTAGAAATTGAAGATTTACAACAACATCAACGTCGTACGCCGCAATCTTTATCCGGTGGAGAAAGTTTTGTGATTAGTTTGGCATTGGCTTTAGGATTAGCCGATATGGCAAATAATGGGCATTCTTTAGATTCGTTATTTTTAGATGAAGGCTTTGGACATTTAGATGCTGATTCGTTATATATGGTAATCAGTACATTACAAAATTTACCTACTCACGGAAAAACCGTTGGCGTTATTTCACATATTGAAGCAGTTAAAAAACGCATTAAAACCCGAATTGAAATGGTTAAAAAACCGAATGGTTTAAGTCAATTAAAAAAAGTATCTTGATAAATAAAAGTTCAATCATTTAATCCTAAATCCGCTATCTTTTTATAAAAATAGCGGATTTTGTTAAAGCATTGAGTTTATGGAATGGGAATCGGTGGATAAGGAGAAACAGACCCGGGCGGAACTAAGGGGTCTTTACCCCAATTCGGATAATCATCGGTTAACGTTTTCAAAAAAGCCACAATCGCTTTTTCTTCATCTGGCGTTAATCCTAAATTGCCAATTGTATTATCGATATTTTTTGGCACTTCTGGAGCTGCCCAACCATTAATGCCAAATCCCGAATCAGTATTATCAGCCACTGTGCCTAATTTATCGCGCGTATTATAAAAATGAACCACTTGTTCTAGCGTTTTTAATACCCCATTATGATAATAAGGTGGAGTCATTGCAACATTACGCAGTGAAATCACTTTATGTTTACCAATTTCTAAACCAAACGGATCTATTTCACGAATATCATCACGAAATCCTAAACCTAAATCCGGATAAGGATTATTCGGAATAGTGACATTGCGTGGTGAACCGACATTATGATAACTAAAATCGCTAAAGAGCGGCGGTAATAACGGTTGACCTTTAGCATCGAATTTAAATAAATCGGTGTGACAAGTGGTGCAACGCGCTTTGCCCCTAAATAAATCCATTCCAAATTTTTCTTGTTGAGTTAAATTGGTTTTTTTCGCAAAAACATAATCTAATTTAGCAGTGAATTTATTAAATACAAAGCTTTTTTCAAATTCGCTAATTGCCTTTGCTAATTTATCATAAATCGGCGCAATCGTCGGCGGTTCTGGCTGATTATTAACGTAAGGTGGGATGGTATTAAGATCGATAGCATACAAATCTTTAAACGCTTTTATATATAATGAATTTTCTTGTAATCGAGTAATGACTGCCCAAGCATTTGGCATTGCCATTTCGGCTGGATTTAAAAAAGGCCCTTTAGCTTGTTCTTGTAAATTTTTGGCTCGACCATTCCAAAATTGTCCGCCTATATAGCCCTTTTTTTCTGCACTCCAATGAAATTCAGGACTAAATGCGGCATAACCCACAGTGGGGGCATTTAACGCGCCAAATTGTTTAGGTTGAGAACCTTTAGAAACCGCTGATCCAGTCAAAGCATTATTTGGATCAACAAATCCCGCCGCGATTTGATCACCTATTTGTAGTGCTTTCATTGCATGACAAGTTGCACAAGCTTGATTACGATTTAACGATAAATTACGGTCTTTATATAATAATCCACCTAATTGTTGTTCTGGAGTTAAACGAGCAGCTTGTAAAATTGAGCTAAATCCCAATCCAAGCACCATAATAATTTGATGTATTTTCATAAATAACTCCTTAATGAATAAAAAAAGATTAAGGTTTTAAATAACTTTGAAAAGCTTTTAATGGACCTAAATTCATATCACGCCCATTTTTACCAATTGCCGGAAGAGTCATCCATATATCCTGTGCTTGTTGAAGATTATTTTTATCAGCAATTAAGCGATGCCCATGCGGAATTTTTAATTCAGGATGATCAAATGGCGCGCGCTCCCAACGCACTCGTTCATCGGTTAAAGATTTTAAAAACACCACTAAATCGGTTTTTTGTTGTGGCGTAATCGGTTGATGAAAAACTAAGGTAGAAAAATGGGCTGTATTTTTAAAATTTCCGCCGCGGAAATAAAAATCAACGACTTGTTCTAAAGTTAATAAACTGCCATTGTGCATATAGGGACCGGTTAATTCAATATTGCGTAAAGTAGGCACTTTAAACGCGCCTTTAACCGCCGCAAAAATACGTTCAGGTTTGGCTTTTTGTAATTCTTTTTCTAATACCGAAACTAAAGGAATTTTAGAATATAAATCACGCTCGCCACATTGACCTTTTAAATAAAGATCATCACGCAATTCATTCGATTTAAAATCTTCTAAGAAAGGATTATCCATATCACAAGCATTCACAGCTACCGGATCAATTAAGGCTTTTCCAGTTAATAATTGCTGTAAATATTGTTGACTAAAAGATAATGGATAACCAAAAGGATCGGTGCCTCCAACGCCTAAATCATTCTCTGAAGGTGAAACGCTGGTATTAAAATAACCTTCATCCATAATGCCTTGAATTACTCCAGCCCCAATAAAAGCCCCATTTAAAGTTTTACGATTAACCAATTGCAAAGAGGAAAAGCCACTGGCATTAAAAATAGCCGGATGAGCGGCTGAAGATAAAGTGGGTCCACGATGACAAACAGCACAATGTGCATTTAAAAAAACTTTTAATCCGCGAATTTGTTGTTGATTAAATGCTTGGGGAATTTCGGGATAAGTATTGGCAATTCTAGGACTATCAAAAGGCGTTTGATCCGAAATTAAAGTCTCTTGATAAAGTTGTAAAGCTAAACCAAAAAATAAAGAAAAATTCGCTTCAATTTGGCGATAATTTTGCTGATTAGCCAAAGGATTAACCATCGAATTCGCTGACCAATATCGCGGCGCAAAAGCCGATTTAATTAAATTTTCATATGTGGTATTTAATCCTAAACCAGAATGATTACGCAATCGCGCTAATACGCTATCTTGTGGATGAATTTGTTGTTGTTCTAAAGGAGATCGTGATAATAATTTACGTCCAACCTCTGGAAAAGAACGTTGACTACAAGACATTTCTGTATCACTAAGCACCGGCGCAACGGCTTGGGAAGCCAATGAAGCATTTTCCAATCGTAAAATTTCTTTTTTAACAGAACCATCAGTTTGTGTTACCCAAATACCCGCCTCATTATCTCTAGCTCCAAAAGGCGAAACGCCATTAAAAATATTATTGGCTCTTCCGTCCCAAAAATTACGGAAATTAAATGCTGCATTAATCACACTGGGAGCTTGACGATTTTGGACTTGGCGAATATTAAGAGTGCCGGTATGAAAAATATCGTCTTTAATTGCAACGCAATCATCGGTGGAATGATTAGTATCGGCAATTTGATTAAATTGACGTTTAAATACGCCGGATGAAGAAATCACATCATCGGTATTAAATAAGACTTTTGAATTTATATTTTTAGGATCGCTGAGTTGATATAAAGGAAAATCTTTTCGAGTCAGTTGATAATTAATTCCACCGGCTTTTCCAGAAATAGTGGCTTCAAAAGTTTTTCCAGTTGCAGATTGATGCAATCCTCCGGGAGATAATTGATTTTGAGTACGCGCATCAACACCGGCATGAAAATGACAGGATGCACAAGCCATTCCGTCGCTGCCAACATTCATATCCCAAAATAATGCTTTACCTAATTGAATCGCGGCTTGTTTATTCACCACAATCGGATTTGCCCCATCAATTAAACCGGTGCTATTTGGAACATTAATTCCTTGTAATGAAGGCGGCGTATTTCCGTGTGCATAAACCGAAAAATGAAATAAACTCCCTGTAATAATTGCCAAAGCCGATAATGGTTTTATCGTTAAAGATAATAAAAAATATTTATTCATTATTCAATCTTAAATCATTCATTATTGAAAATAGATATTGGGTTTTATATCAATATAAAACCGCTTAATTTTTAATTTTTAATTTTTAATTTTACTTCAATTGAATATAATTTATCACTTTGAATACCGATATTTGGATTAAATCCTCCCACAACAAACATATAATCTCCGGTATAGGGCATTTTAATATTTAATACTAATCGCCCGGGAATTTTATCTAATTTGCCATTTAATTTTCGCACAATTGGATTGGTTTTATCAACTGTATTATTGTCCAAATCATATCCATGTCGAATATGCTCCATCACGATATTTCCTATTGGCTGTCCGGTACTTTCATCGGTCGCACCGAATTTAATAATATCTCCGTTTTGGGTATAAAAATGATCAACTACATATTTATTCGGCGCAGTATCTTTATCACCTCTAAACCATAAACTCGTTCCGGGATGAATACCGTCTTCTTTTGCCTGAATAATTAGACTAACCATTTGTCCTTGTTTGGCATAAAAACTGCCCCAACCACTATTATGAGTCCAGCCAGCATTCCCAAATTCTGGATCGCTCCAGCCTGATTTGGTTACTGTAAAAGTTGTCGTATTATTTACAGCATCAAGCACTGGTATATCTTCTGGAAAAGTTGCGGCGTAACTCACTGATAATGAAGCTAAACCTAATAAAATTAAAAAATTACGAATATAATGATTAAAAAACATATTTTTTCTCCCCTTAAATCAAATAAATAATTAGTTTTTTCTTATCGATTAAATAATTAAATAAAAGCTTGCCAATAAAAATTATTAACAAGCTTTTTAACATAAAATTATTGTACGGTTTTAACCCTAACTTTCAAATCATATTTTTTAGTGGTATCCACAGTGCTATCAGGATTAAATGCCCCGACAACAAACATATAATCACCCGTATAAGGAATTCTGACATTTAACACTAAACGTCCGGCAATTTTATCTAATTTACCATTTAATTTTTTAATTGCCGCCGTATTATTGTCTAAATCGTAACCGTGAACAATATGCTCCATAACGATATTACCTAATTTTTCGCCGGTGCTTTCATTAGTTGCGCCCCATTTGAAAAAATCTGCATTTTGAATGTAAAAATGATCAGGAACGTAATTATCAGCCGCCGTATCACTTGCGCCACGATACCAAACTGTAGCCGCCGGATGAATACCAACATTGGTTGCGCGAATATTAATACTCACTATTTGCCCTTGTTCTGCATGAAAACTGCCCCATTTGCTACTATGCGTCCAACCAGCATTGCCAAATGCTGGATCGCTCCAACCTTTGCTGGTTACGTTAAACACGGCATCTGTGGTAGCTGCGTCGAAAGTAACAATCGGATTTGGAGTGGTCGCTGAATAAGCTGAAGAGCTGATAACACCAGCGATAATTAATAATAAAGCGTTTAAAGCCAAATTGAATTTCATATAAAATTTCCTGCGATATTTTGAGTTTGCAAAAATAGATCGATTAAATATTTTTATAAATAATCTTAAGTTTAAAATCAGCAGAAACTAGACCAAAAATAAATCTGAATAAAATGAATTAGTTGTTAATTAAAAAATAAATAGCTATGTTAAATCACCGATATTTGAGAGGTAATTTAGGGATATAACGCATTTTTTGATTTAAGGTTTTAGTTGACGCTGAAAAGCTTTTAATGGACCCAAACTTACATCTCGTCCATTCTGACCGATAGCTGGAATAGTGATCCACAAATCTTGCGCTTGCTGAGGCTGATTTTTATCCCCAATTAAACGATGTCCATGAGGAACTTTTAATTCAGGATGATCAAATGGCGCGCGCTCCCAACGCACACGTTCGTCGGTTAAAGATTTCAAAAACACCACTAAATCGGTTTTCTGTTGCGGTGTAATCGGTTGTTGAAATACAAAAGCGGCAAAATGCGCAGAATTATTGAAATTCCCTCCCCTAAAATAAAAATCAATCACTTGTTCTAAAGTCGCCAAACTACCATTGTGCATATAGGGTCCGGTTAATTCAATATTGCGTAAAGTTGGAATTTTAAAAGCCCCATTTACTGCAATTAAAGCTCTTTCTGGCGGATTTTTTGCTAATTCGGTTAATAATACTGAAGCGAATGGAATTTTGGCATAAAGTTGTCGATTCGCACAATTACCTTTAATATAAGGATCGGGTTTTAATTCATTCGGTAAATAATCCATGACAAATGAATTTGTCAAATCACAACTATTCATAATCACTGGATCAATGGGTTCTGTTCCATCAATAATTCGTTGAATAAATTGCTGACTAAAAGATAAGGGATAACCATAAATATCTTTACCGCCTACGCCACTATCATTTTCTGCTGGAACAACACTGGTACTAAAATAACCCTCATCTAATAAACCTTGAATTACGCCTTTACCCACAAATGAACCATTTAAAGTATGGCGATTAATTAAACGTAAAGAAGCAAAATTATTATTTTTAATAGTAAAAAGCTCAGGATGAGATGCTGCCGATAAATTCGGGCCTTTATGACATAAATTACAACCCGCCTCTAAAAAGACTTTTAATCCGCGAATTTGCTGGACATTAAAACCTTTGGGAATTAAAGGATAAGTATTAGGAATTCGTGGTTGATCAAAAGGTGTTTGATCGGCAATTAAGGTTTGTTCATATAATTGAATCGCTAATCCTAAAAATAAAGCAAAATTGATTTCGATTTGGCGATAGTTTTTATTTTGAATTGAAATTAAATCATTTGCTGCCCAATAACGTGAAGCAAAAGCCGTTTTAATTAATTGTTCATAGGTAATATTTAAGCCTTGTCCTGAAATATCAATTAAATTGGCTAAAACACTATCTTGAAAATGAATTTTTTGCCATTCTAACGGACGACGCGTTAATAATTTTCGTGCAATATCTGAAAATTGACGACCTGAACAAGACATTTCCGAAGAATTGAGCGGAGGTGCCACCGCTTGTGAAGCTAACGAAGCATTTTCCAAACGTAAAATTTGAGCAGTTAAAGTTCCATTTGCTTGTAATTCCCAAACCCTAGCATCAGCATCACGCGCACCATATGGCGAAACCCCATTAAAAATATTGTTTGCTCGCCCATCCCAAAAATTGCGAAAATTGAATGCGGCATTAATAATTCCCGGGGTATGTCGTGGTTGTCCTTGTCGGGTATTTAGAGTTCCAGCATGAAAAATCGGATCAGCGATTAAATTACACTCATCTGTACCGCTACCTTGAGTCTTAGTTTGTTTAAATTGGCGATTAAATACGCCGGCTGAAGAAACAATATCATCCGAATAAAATAAAACTTTAGACTTTTTATCTTTAGGATCAGTGAGTTGATAAGTCGGAAAATCACGACGATTTAAGCTGTAATTAACTCCGCCTTGTTGCCCCGAAGCGGTGGATTCAAAAGTTTTGCCGCTGGCTTGAGGATGGAAACTGCCAGGAGAAAGTTGGTTGATTACACGATTATCCACGCCTGCATGAAAATGACAGGAAGCACAAGCCATACCATCACTGCCTAAATTCGTATCCCAAAATAAGGCTTTACCTAATTGAATCGCCGCCGTTTTATTCACCACAATCGGTTTATCGCCGTCTAATAATCCTGGCGTAGGTGGAATCGCAACTCCGGTTAACGGTGGTGGCGTTTCGCCATTCGCAAAGCTGTAAGAAGCGATAGACAATGTTAAACAAAGACTTAAGCATTGAATTGAGCGACGTTTCATAAAAAGTTTGTTTTGAATCTAAATAATAAAAAAATCCC
>JACCEE011060897.1_pt1 | contig 45873 bp, 47 predicted proteins | sample 7449931 | NCBI WGS metagenome assembly JACCEE01 (sample SAMN15323457, study PRJNA562643) | freshwater metagenome | isolation source: river surface water | place: USA:Blue River Watershed | collected 2017-08-19 | reverse complement strand
TGGTTATGAAACAACCGTAGGAGAACGCGGCCTTAAATTGTCAGGCGGTGAAAAACAGCGCGTAGCTATTGCGCGTACCTTACTCAAAAATCCTGCAATCTTAGTATTCGACGAAGCGACTTCAGCACTAGATTCTCAAGCTGAGCAAGCCATACAGTTGCAACTGAAGGAAATTGCGCGTAATCGTACAACATTAGTGATTGCTCATCGGTTGTCTACAGTAGCCGATGCAGATCAGATTTTGGTAATGGATCAAGGCCGTATCGTTGAGCGAGGAACTCACGCTCAATTGCTGGCTGACGGTACCGTCTATGCTCAAATGTGGGAGCGCCAATTGGCAAAACCAGAACCAGATAACGATTCATTTTCAAAAAGTGCATAAAAATCATTTTGACGGTCTGGTTATGTCGCTTCAACAAATTGCAGTCATTCTTTTACAATACTGATCTATTTTATTTGGCACCACTGTTATGAATCCGCGAAACTTATTAATTGATAGCTTTCATGCAGCTGTTGCAGCGGCTGATCCACTAAAAATTCTTGCAACCCACCTGCCAACGCCGCCTAAAGGTCGCACTTTGGTGGTGGGAGCAGGTAAGGCAGCAGCCAGTATGGCTCGCGCGGTCGAGCTGGCATGGCCCAGCACTGAGCCCATTGACGGTTTGGTGGTAACTCGCTATGCGCATGGCTTAGATACATCGCATATCAAGGTGATTGAAGCTGGGCATCCTGTGCCCGATAGTGCGGGTGAATTAGCTGCCTCTGAAATTCTTAACCGAGTCAGTGAGCTTGGTCCAGATGATTTACTCATTACCTTGATATCGGGTGGTGGTTCAAGCCTTCTGTCACTCCCGGTTGAGAGTGTCAGTATGGCCGATCTCAAAAAAGTTACCAGCAGCCTTTTGCGTTCTGGCGCGCCTATTACTGAGATGAATATCGTTCGCAAGCATTTGTCGCGCATTCAGGGTGGTCGTCTTGCGGCTGCTTGTAAAGCGCCTGTGCTAACGCTGATTATCAGTGATGTAACAGGCGATGATCCTAGCGCTATTGCATCTGGCCCTACCTGTGCGGATCCTAGTACTTATCAAGATGCGCTTGATGTACTGGCACGATTTAACGTCGATGCTCCTCACGCTGTTCTCGCTCACCTACAGGCGGGTAATGCTGGCCAAATAGAAGAAACACCTAAGCCGGGTGATACAACGGTTGCACATGCGGAAAATAAAGTGATAGCTACGGCTCATCAATGCCTACAAGTGGCTGCTGATTTTTTTCGCGCTGCCGGCATCACTCCAGTGGTGTTAGGTGACACGGTTACGGGTGAGGCCTCTGAAGTAGCCAAAGTATATGCGGCCTTAGTACGTGAAATTCGTGCGCATAATCAACCGTTCAAGCCACCGGTTGCGTTGATTTCCGGAGGCGAATGCACAGTCACGGTTCGTGGTAACGGTCGCGGAGGACGCTGCGCAGAATTTCTTACATCGCTTGCTGTTGAGCTAGAAGGTATGCCGAATGTCTACGCATTGGCTGCCGATACCGACGGTATTGATGGCACTGAAGATAATGCGGGTGCTTTGTTGTTTCCTGATTCTGCAACCAGAGCTGCCCAGCTCGGCTTGAATGCAAAAACTTTGCTGGCAAATAATGATGGCTACAGCTACTTTCAAGCGCTGAATGATTTGCTTGTAACCGGACCTACGCGAACCAATGTGAATGATTATCGCGTTATCTTGGTGCTGTAAAATCGTTTATTAAATTCAGAACTCTTTTCTTATGTCAGATTCAGCCACGCCTACCAGTATCACGCTAACGCGCCCCGACGATTGGCATCTGCATCTGCGTGATGGTGCTGTTCTACGTGATGTATTGCCACACACTGCACACCAATTTGCTCGTGCCATTGTGATGCCTAACTTAAAGCCACCGGTGACAACAGTAGCTCTCGCCAAAGCATATTACGAGCGGATCATGGCTGTTCTACCAAGCGATCTATCGTTTGAGCCGCTGATGACTTTGTATTTAACAGACAATACATCGTCCGATGAAATCAGGCGTGCAATAGATAGCGGCTTTGTTCATGGGGTAAAACTCTATCCTGCTGGTGCTACGACGAATTCCGATGCGGGCGTTACGAGTCTCAAGCATTGCATGTCTACGCTTGAGACGATGCAGGAAGTCGGATTACCTCTTTTGGTACATGGTGAAGTTACCGATAGCGATATTGATTTATTTGATCGCGAAGCAGTGTTTATTGAAAAAATACTGATTCCTTTGCGTAAGCAACTTCCCGACTTAAAAATAGTTTTTGAGCACATCACAACGTATCAAGCTGCTGACTATGTTCGGGATGCTGATGGACCGATAGCAGCAACTATCACTGCCCACCATTTGCTGTACAACCGGAATGCAATTTTCAAAGGAGGCATTCGCCCTCATTACTATTGTTTACCCGTTTTAAAGCGCGAAATTCATAGGCAGGCTTTGCTTAAAGCAGCTGGCTCGGCTAATCCGCGATTTTTTCTCGGAACTGATTCGGCTCCTCATGCCAAAGGACTCAAAGAACATGCATGCGGATGTGCAGGTTGTTATACCGCGCTGCATGCGATGGAGCTGTATGCTCAGGCATTCGAAGAAATCGGAGCGCTGAATAACTTAGAAGCCTTTGCAAGCTTTCATGGGCCTGATTTTTATGGTTTGCCACGCAATCAAGATCAAATAACTATAGAACGTAGTCCATGGAAAATTCCTGAAGAATTACCCATGGCTGATTCGACAGTGGTTCCTCTCGATGCAGGTCAACTACTGCAATGGAAATTCGTTGGCTAAGTTTACATTGCATTGAGCATGAATTTTGCAGTCATTGATTGGCAGCGACCCTGGCTTTCTCATCTGCATCAACTAGGCGTCATGATCGCCAGTTCGCCTGACTGGATGAATATGGCGAATCAAGTGACTGGCCAGCGAGGCTTGTGTAACGCAAACGCTAAGCCCATTTGTTTCGTTCCTCAAGAAAGTATCTCTGATCTGTCGGGGTATGAATCGCATATCTACACCACGGGTGAAATCCCAACTCGCAATAACCTGCATGATTTCTTTAATGCGCTGATGTGGTTGCAGTTTCCAAAAATAAAGCAAACATTGAATCGTATGCAATATGCGGAAATTGAAGCAATGCCGCGCACATTTCCTGCAACCACAGGTCGAGGGAAGCAGCGTGATGCTGCTACCTTGTTTGATGAGAATTCAGCCTTGGTTATTAGCGGTGATCTTTCTTTTTTGGATGCTCTTAAGGCTCGCCGGTGGAAAGAAATATTGATGGTCGATCCGCATCAATTTTCCAAACGCAGCGAAGTTATATTATTTGGTCACGCATTACTCGAAAAGCTGACTACTCCTTATAAAGCAGTTACGGCTCACGTTTGGAATGTTACTGTTGAAAGTCATTGGTTTGAATTCTCAGCTGAGGAGAAAAGGTCTTGGTTAGATCAGCAAGTCGCCGAAGATTTGACGAAAGGTTTTCTTAGTTCAGATTTTAATCACTTACCCATATTAGGCGTGCCTGGTTGGTGGTCTGATCAGAACGATGATTTTTATGATGATGCCACCGTGTTTCGCCCTCCGCGGAAGTATTAAAAAAGCCTGCCAGTTGGCAGGCTTTTTTAATACAAATAGAATTTATTAAAAACCTTTATGAACTCCCACCATAACAGCATTCGATGTGCCGGGCTGAGTTAATGCAGCATTGGTTCCTGCGTCAACAATGGCTGAGTAGGATGATGGCACGCCTTCGGTTGCGCGATTGAATGCTGCATAAAGATGCGTTGTCTTTGAAAGTGTATATACGGTCGATACATTAATAATGGCTGGATTTCCCGGGCCGCTGTTGTGTGCATAGTTAAGTCCTATGCGCATTGCAGGCATCATTTGTGTTTCAGCACCTAGTACGTAAGTGTTAGTTGAATCACCGCTTTCAGGGCTGAAGTGCACATAGTTAGCAGCTAGGCGTACAGTGCCAACCGGTACGCTTGCTCCGATTAACCATTGTCTATATTGCGCATCTCGATCTGACATGGCACCCACAACATTCACATCGCCGAATGCATAACCTAGGTTTCCTGATACCAGTCTGTTTCTGGAAGATGAGCCCGCAATACCGCCAAAGGAATACAACAGGTTGCCATTAAATCCGCCCATTGAGTCGGATGGCAGGCTGTAAGTAATTGAATTCGGAATAAAAAATCCACCCGTTGTGGCAAAACCTGGGTCCGCATCGGTACCACCGGTATAAGCGGGCACACTCGCACCTACGCTGTTAAGCACGGTACCCGCTCTGTGCATTTGTAAAGCAGGCACATAAAAATTATTGCCAGCTAATCCTAGGACTGAGGTGTAGGCACTAATGAATGGCGACAGATTAAGACCGGCTCTAAATGTGCCGAATGATCCACCGACACCTACATTCGCCAAACGACTGAAGATGCCAGTAGTACCTCCATTCGCGATAGTGCCATTGCCGGCGTTATAACCACCTTCAAGATGAAAAAGGCCGCGCATACCACTGCCCAGATCTTCGGTTCCCTGAACACCCCAAACAGAAGGTGCCCAGTTGCCTTCACCAAAGCTAGTACGTCGATTGTCCCCGGCGCCAATTCCACTAGCGCTGACTACCGATGCATCGATATTGCCATAAAGGGTCAGGTTGGCTTGCGCCCAAGCTGAGCCACTGACTAGCAATGGCGCTACGACGACTGCAAGAATCTTTTTCTTCATTACGATACCTCCCGTGGTTGATAGATCTTTCGAGAGTCTGGAGTGAAGTAAGTTTTCGATAGCGTTTGCGATCAACTCATTTGCGCGCATCTTTTGTGAAGCTTCAATAGAGTGCTTGAGATTGACGATTTGTTGCGTTAAAAAATTTTAAAAATTACCTTTGATTTCTCCTTCAGTTTTGCAGGCAGCGGTCGATAAGCGATAGATAAGAGATAGTCCGCATCAAAAGTGGCGTTGCTAAAATGGTCAGTTCTAGCTAGACCACGTTGCCCGGGTGGGCCTCAATTTTTTTGGGACAGTCCATGAAGCTAAACAGCCTCAACGAAGATGAATACAGAATTTTGCAGATGGTGGTTAAAGAGTTTTATGTCGCGCTGCCCGAAAGCCTAAAGACATATAGCTTGTTTTCCACGCATGTAATTAGCAAAGCTCTGCATCACTATGGGATTAAGACCCGGGTTATCCCTGCTCGTCTTTGGTGTTCTAATTTAAAGACTGAAAAAGAATTTGTTGGCGGCTGTTTGAATTTTGAAGATTCCGAAAAGTGGAATGGCCACGTGGTTTGTTTGGTGGGTGATTGGCTAGTCGATGCCGCGATTTATCACTTAAATCCAACGTTTGGCTATCAGGTGCCGAAAATCATTGCTCAACGTATTGTGTTTCCCGAGCCGCAGATCTACACACGATATAGACTGAATAAAAAAACAGAATTTGTTTGGTATCGCTTGCCTGCTAACTTACCTACTATCCCTCTGACGGGTTATGAAGATTTCATGCACCGCTATTTGCCGACTTTGTTGGATCATATTGATCGTTTAAGGGCGGTTCCTGAGAAAGTGATTGTTCCAGAACAAATCACCTTGGTTGACGAAACTGTCGAAGACTTGGCTGAAGGAGCCGCAGAAAATTCTGCCGACCTTGAAAATGGGCTTGAGGGCATAGCAGATGAAACGACTTCAGAACTTAATGAAGAGATGATGGAAGCCGCTGCGCCGGAGCTGATGGCAGAGTCTGAATTAGTGTCTGAAGTGGAAACGACTGCAGAGCCCGCGTAAGTGACTCAGGGTATTTAGTGCGTGCGGCTTACAGCAAAGGCGGCAAGTTCTAACAGCGCCACTTTATTCGGCCCATCCGGAATGCTGCTTATGGCTTCGGCAGCGCGCTGACTGGCAGCTTCAGCTTTTTGACGGGTGTATTCCAATGCCCCTGATCGCGTAATGGCTGACAAAATTTCATCAAAATGTAATTCGTCTCCATTAGCGATGCAGTTGCGAACTAGCTCGCGTTGTTGCTCGGTTCCGTTTTGAAGTAAGTAAATGAGCGGCAGGGTAGGTTTGCCTTCACGCAGATCATCGCCGACATTTTTCCCAATGTCGGCTTGGTTACCTGAATAATCCAGCACATCATCGATCAATTGAAACGCTGTACCGAGTGATCGGCCGTATTCAGCGGCCGCTGCAATAGCGGTTTCGGGAGCGCCGGCGAGCAGGCAGCCCAATTCTGTGCCTGCCTCAAAGAGTTTTGCGGTCTTTGATCGAATCACCTGCAGATACCGTTCTTCGGTAACGTCCGGGTCGTGCATATTCATTAGCTGGAGGACTTCGCCTTCGGCGATCACGTTGGTTGCGTCGGCGAGTATTTGCATGATGCGCATGCTGTTAACTGACACCATCATTTGAAAAGCCCGCGAATACACAAAATCACCCACAAGCACCGAGGCAGCATTGCCAAAAAGAGAATTTGCGGTTTGTCGGCCTCGGCGTAATTCCGATTCATCGACTACGTCATCGTGCAGTAGCGTCGCTGTATGTATAAATTCGATAACAGCGGCTAATTTGTGATGATCGTTTCCCTTGTAACCCCAGGCATTCGCCATCAGTAAGACTAGCGCTGGGCGTATTCGCTTACCACCAGCGCTGATGATGTAGTCCGCAATTTGGCTGACTAGCGGTACATCAGAGAAGAGTTGGGCTCGGATGGTGTCGTCCACGGCCTTCATATCGGCGGCTATGATCGCCAGCGAAAGCGTTGGGGTAGCAGGGTTTGGAGCGGACACGGGAGCGGCAGCCTCTAAATGTGTAAAAGTTGCGATTATACGACGCCCCTCACGGAGTTGATTTCTCGGGCTATGGCCTGACTGTGAGGGGAATCATTCGGTGCGTGGCCATTTCGGGCTTTGACCATGGGTCTAAGTCCATGTATAATTTGAGGTTTTCCCGAATCTGCGCGGGGTTTGCGCTTTTGGGCTAGAAAGCCGTCTGATCAAAGTTAGGGTCAGGCGTGTCCCGATTGATAGATAGATGAGGTTCCCATGTACGCGGTCATAAAAACCGGTGGCAAACAATACAAAGTTGCTGCTGGTGAAAAACTTAAAGTAGAACAGATACCGGCAGACATAGGCTCCGAAATCACTTTGGATCAAGTGCTCGCATTGGGCGCGGGTGACACCATGAAATTTGGTGCGCCGTTGGTTCAAGGTGCTAAGGTGCTGGCTACGGTAGTGGCGCATGGTCGTCACGACAAGGTAAAGATTTTCAAGATGCGTCGTCGTAAGCATTATCAAAAGCGTCAAGGCCATCGCCAAAATTACACCGAGCTGCAAATTGTCTCTATCAACGGCTAAGCCGTTGAGCGAAATAACCCAGTAATCAGGAGCATCAAATGGCACACAAAAAAGGCGGCGGCACTACGCGCAACGGCCGTGATTCAGAGTCGAAACGACTTGGCGTCAAGGTCTATGGTGGCCAAGCCATCAATGCTGGCGGCATCATTGTTCGTCAGCGTGGTACTAAGCTGCATGCAGGCGAAAACGTTGGCATGGGTAAAGATCACACACTGTTCGCGCTAGTAGATGGCAAGGTTCAGTTTGCGACTAAGGGCGCTTTAAAGCGTCACGTAGTCATGGTCGTACCTGCCTGATAATTCCAGGCGCATCCTGCGAAGAGGCTCTGCCGTGCAGGTAGGGCCTTTTTTCTTTTAGGGCGGCAAATCATGAAGTTCATAGACGAAGCAAAAATCGAAGTTGTAGCCGGTGACGGTGGCAACGGTGTTGCATCGTTTTGCCGAGAAAAATTCCGTCCTTTCGGCGGCCCCGATGGCGGTGATGGCGGTAAAGGCGGAAGCATTTTCGCTATCGCTGATCGCAATATCAATACGCTGGTTGACTATCGTTTCGCAAAATTACATCGCGCTAAGCATGGTGAGAATGGCCGTGGCTCTGATTGTTACGGCAAGGGCGCAGATGACATTTATCTGCGCATGCCAGTTGGCACACTCGTGATTGATCATAATGATGGCGCGATCATTGCCGATTTGACCGAGCATGGTCAGGTGGCGCTGTTGGCCAAAGGCGGTGAGGGTGGTTGGGGCAACATTCATTTCAAAACATCGACCAACCGCGCACCGCGCCAAAAGACGGATGGCAAAGAAGGTGAACGACGCGATTTGAAATTGGAATTAAAAGTACTTGCAGATGTGGGCTTACTTGGAATGCCCAATGCAGGTAAATCCACATTCATTGCGGCCGTATCAAACGCTAGACCAAAGATCGCAGACTATCCCTTTACCACCTTGCATCCCAATTTGGGCGTGGTGCGTGTCAGTCACGAAAAAAGTTTTGTCATTGCCGATATCCCCGGTTTAATTGAAGGCGCTGCAGACGGTGCTGGGTTAGGCGTGCAATTTCTGCGGCACTTACAGCGCACCCGTTTGTTATTGCATATCGTTGACCTTGCCCCTTTTGATGAAAATATTCATCCTGCAAAAGAAGCCAAGGCTATCGTCAAAGAACTAAAAAAATACGACCAAACCTTATTTGATAAGCCGCGTTGGCTAGTGCTTAACAAACTCGATATGGTTCCTGACAATGAGCGTGCCAAACGCGTAAAAACTTTCGTCAAAGATTTCGGCTGGAAGGGTCCTGTATTTGAAATATCGGGACTGACTCGTGAAGGTTGCGAGGATTTGGTGATTGAAATATACGATTATTTAGCTACTCAACGACAGCAAGAGCAGCGTGAGCAGTCGGGTGTCGCTGAGCTTGCAATGGATGTAGCCTCGGTTGAGGCAGATGACCCTCGTTTTAAACTGATCGAATAAACTAAACTCCCCTCATCTCCTGATACCACCGTCATTGGTCTAATCGATGCAATCTGTCATTCAGCAATCACAACGGCTCATTGTTAAAGTTGGTTCGTCTCTCGTCACCAATGAGGGCAAAGGACTCGATCATGCGGCGATTGGTAAATGGGCTGATCAGATCGCTCATTTACGTACGCTAGGCAAGCAAGTGGTGTTGGTAAGCTCCGGTGCGATCGCCGAAGGTATGCAGCGATTAGGATTTGAAAAAAGACCGAGTGGCGTGCATGAACTTCAAGCGTGTGCGGCGGTGGGCCAGATGGGCCTAGCCCAAATTTATGAATCAAGTTTTGGTCGCCACGGATTGCGCACTGCCCAAGTGTTACTGACGCATGCTGATCTGGCCGATCGCGAGCGCTATCTCAATGCACGTTCTACACTTTTTACCTTGCTCGACTTCGGTGTTGTCCCCGTAATTAATGAAAACGATACCGTGGTGACTGACGAAATCAAGTTCGGTGACAACGACACGCTCGGTGCATTGGTAGCTAATTTGATTGAAGCAGATGCCTTGATCATCTTGACTGATCAGCGCGGTTTATACACTGCTGATCCACGAAAAAATCCTGATGCAGAATTTATTCATGAAGCAAAAGCTGGCGATCCAGCTCTAGAAAGTATGGCCGGTGGCGCTGGAACAGGTATTGGTAGCGGAGGCATGCTCACCAAGGTCTTGGCCGCGCGTCGCGCCGCGAGTTCGGGCGCAAGCACTGTTATTGCATGGGGTCGAGAAGATCACGTGTTAGTTCGGCTAGCCGAGGGTGAGGCGATTGGGACTCAGTTGACGGCTGAGACTGCGCGTTTAACTGCGCGCAAACAGTGGATGGCAGATCACTTGCAAACAGCGGGTAAAGTCGTGCTTGATGCGGGAGCCGTACAAAAACTTATAGCAGAAGGTAAGTCACTCTTGCCTATTGGAGTCGTTGATGTGAGTGGTGAATTTGGTCGTGGCGATGTGATTACCTGCGTTGACCCATCGGGCCTGTCGATTGCGCGAGGTATATCGAATTACGCTAGTGCAGAAGTTCGGCGCATTTTGCGCAAACCTTCATCAGAGATTGAGGCAATCCTGGGTTACATAGAAGAGGTTGAGCTTATTCACCGCGATAACTTAGTCTTGATTTGAGGCCACCATCCAAATCCTAAGTGCCGCTTAATGTTATCGAAGCGGTTTTTTCTTTCGTAGTCTATCTACGATGACCTCAGCCTTGCCTGCCACCATACCGGTTTCGCAAAAATAATCTTTCGCCAATGCCGCATGTTGACGATTAATACCTCGGTCAATGATGGTTTCCCAAACATCTCGTCGTGCGGCTGTCCAGCTGCCATTGGTCTGACCAACGGCATACAGCTTTTTCTCTCCCGTGCTGCATCGTATGCCTTCGTAACTGATATTGCTAGCGCCGCTTTGGCTGGTCACGATGAGTACAAACCGGACAGTGCCTTCTTCAGTGACGCTGACGGATTTTGCATCCACTGCAAAATCCAGTGTGGTAGTTGGGCTGACGTAAAAAGGTAGGAGATTATTTTTTTGCGCTGGGGCTGGCAGTACGACAGGGCTTTCAGTTTTTAACGCTTCACTGTCTGCATCGTCTGTGTTGGCTGAGAAGGCGAAGGGTGCATAAAGTGCTAGCACTGCCAAGAATACTAAGAAAAAATTCGAAACGCGATTGTGCATTAGCATTATTCAGGCTCAGGTTCGATCAGGCTGGGTGTCGACATATTCTCCGTATCCAGTTTTGCGGGAGAGGTGTCACGTGGCCGTCTCGGCCCCGATGGTTGAGGGCGGTTGATGAAGCGCGAGAGTTCTTGTAATGCTCTCATATATACATCACGTTTGAATTCAATCACAGCATCCATAGGAACCCAGTAGTCATGCCAGCGCCATGCATCGAATTCGGGATGTTCGGAATGACGCAGGTTGACATCACAGTCGCGCCCTATCATTCGCAATAAAAACCAAATTTGCTTTTGACCGCGATAGTGACCGCGAACTTCGCGCTTGATAAAGTGATCGGGCACCTCATAGCGCAGCCAGTCGCGCGTTCGGCCGACGATTTTCACGTGCTCAGCAAGGAGCCCGACTTCTTCTTGCAACTCGCGGTACATGGCTTGCTCGGGTGTTTCACCGTGCTTAATACCACCTTGCGGGAATTGCCACGAATGTTCACGCACCCGCTTACCCCACCAGACTTCGTTTTGGTGGTTCAGCAGGATGATGCCGACGTTCGGGCGAAAGCCTTCACGGTCCAGCATATCTCACCTCGAATTTTCTGCGGTCGGTGCCGGCTCGCACAATAAGCACTTACGGAAAGCGGCCTGGCCATGCTCTCCAGCGCGAGGGTGGTGCGATCCGCCGACGCGACGACCAGCGAATACTTTAAAATTGAGCTGATTATAACCCCCTCTTTTTAAAAGATTTCATCTCCATGCGCGCCTCCCGATTTTTTATTTCCACCCTAAAAGAAGCTCCATCCGACGCAGAGATCGTGAGTCACAAGTTAATGATCCGTGCTGGAATGATTAAGCGCCTTGGCTCGGGCATCTACAACTACATGCCCATGGGTTTGCGGGTAATACGCAAAGTAGAAAACATCGTGCGCGAAGAAATGAATCGCGCCGGCGCTGTCGAATTGCTAATGCCCTTGGTTCAGCCCGCCGAATTGTGGCAAGAGACAGGTCGCTGGGACAAGATGGGGCCAGAACTATTGCGCGTAAAAGATAGGCATGGCCGTGATTTTGCGATACAGCCCACGTCAGAAGAAGTCGTGACCGACATTGCTCGCAGCGAGATCAAGTCGTATCGCCAGTTGCCGGTGAATTTTTATCACATACAAACCAAATTTAGGGATGAGCGTCGTCCACGATTTGGTCTAATGCGTGGACGTGAATTCACCATGAAAGATGCCTATTCATTCGATCGTGATGTGGAGGGCCTTAAGAAATCTTATCAGGCGATGGTGGATGCCTACACACGTATTTTTAATCGCTTTGGTTTGAACTTCCGTGCGGTGGCTGCAGATAATGGCGCTATTGGTGGTTCAGGTTCGCAGGAATTTCATGTGATCGCAGACACCGGTGAAGATGCTTTGGTGTATTGCCCACAATCAGATTACGCCGCCAATATTGAAGCCGCTGAAGCAGTCGCGCCTTCCAAGCCAAGAAATCCTCCGACACAAGCGCTGACAAAAACGGCGACGCCCAACAAAACCCGGTGTGATGAGGTTGCTGAATTTTTGGGAATGTCATTAACCGATACCGTTAAATCGATAGTCTTATCCGTTGAAAAAGAAGAGGGTGAGCGTGAGATCTGGTTGCTATTAGTACGTGGTGATCATGAACTGAATGAAGTGAAGGCGGGTAAGTTGCCCGGTATTGGTCCGTTTCGTTTTGCGAGTGACACAGAAATTCTCGAGCATTTCGGCAGTAAGCCAGGTTATCTGGGGCCCATCAACATACCTAAGTCAGTAAAAATTGTGGCCGATCGTACCGTTGCGCAAATGAGCGATTTTATTTGCGGTGCTAATGAAGAAAATTTTCACTACACCGGCGCTAATTGGGGACGTGACTTGCCAGAGCCTGTTGTAGCAGATATTCGGAATGTGATTGCCGGTGACGTATCGCCCGACGGCAAAGGCGTATTAGAAGTGCAGCGCGGTATCGAGGTAGGTCACGTGTTTCAGTTAGGTACGCGCTACTCTGAGGATATGAAGGCTAGCTATTTAGATGAACATGGCAAGCCGCAGCTAATGCAGATGGGTTGCTATGGCATAGGCGTCACACGTATTTTGGGCGCGGCAATCGAGCAAAATTTTGATGCAAAGGGCATCATTTGGCCACTCGCCATTGCTCCATTCGAAGTGGTGCTGTGTCCGCTAGGCTATGACCGCAGCGATGCCGTACACGAGGCCACAGAAAGTCTGTATGCCATGCTAGTTGAAGCGGGTATCGATGTGATTTTGGATGACAGAGGAGAACGTCCAGGTGCTATGTTTGCTGATTGGGAGTTAATCGGTGTGCCGCATAGAGTGGTCATCGGTGAGCGTAGTTTAAAAGAGGACTTGCTGGAGTATCAGGGCCGTCGTGATGAGGCTGCCACTCCGATAGCTCGTAGCGACATACTATCGTTCCTTCGGTCTAGGATGATTTAAGTATGCAGCGCGACATCGTGATGCGACTCTCTTCGCTGCTTGCGAGGGTGGTTGTTTTGATGGGTGTCGCGCTGTTAGTTGCGGTGTCGAATGCATCTGCGGGCAATCAGCGTGAAGAAGTGTTGGCCGATGCAATAAAACTTGCTTTGGCCAGATCAATAACTGATCCACGTCCGCCACATTTGAATTTTGCCAATGAAGCAGAGCGTACTGAGTGGCAGCGGTGGTCGGAGTCCGTGTCCAAACGCTTGCACAGCCGCATGCCAGATACCATGGTACGCAGCGAATTTTTGCAAACACTTTGGTATGAGGCGCGCCGTGCTGGTTTAGAACCGGCACTCATACTTGGCCTAATCCAAGTTGAATCTGGATTTCGCAAGTATGCAATCTCGAGTGTCGGCGCGCGAGGTTACATGCAGGTCATGCCTTTTTGGACCAAAGTGATCGGTGATGGTCAGCCGTCCAGGTTGTTTCATATGCAGGCTAATTTGCGTTATGGTTGCAGTATTTTGCGCATGTATATTGATATGGAACGGGGTGACTTGTTTTTAGCATTGGGTCGCTACAATGGCAGTCGCGGTCGTCAAGAGTACCCAAATGCAGTCAGGGCTGCTTGGAAGCGTTGGGAATCTACTTAGTTAGAAATAGGTGAGAACGTCATGAAAAAAATCGTATGTGCTTTTGTCATAGTATTTTCTATGACCAATGTGATGGCTAATCTTAAAGAGAGCAAAGGCTACGCAAACAGTAATGATGCAGATTTTGTGGCAGGCAAAAAAGCGATTGAGCGTAAGGACTGGAAATCTGCCGTAGAGTCTCTGTCTAAATCGGTCAAACAAACGCCAGATAATGCAGATACTCATACCTATCTTGGTTATTCATACCGTCATCTTGGCGATCTGGATAACTCATTCTCGCATTACAACGAAGCGCTTAGACTAGACCCTAATCACAAGGGTGCGCATGAATATATCGGTCAGGCCTATTTGAAAGCGGGTCAGCCAGAGAAGGCGGCTGAGCACCTGGCTAAGTTAGAAAAAATTTGTGGCAAAGGCTGCGAGGAATATCAGGACTTATTTCGAGCAATCACTGCCTTCAATAAGGCAAAATAAGGCGAACTAAATAAGTTCATATAAACAAAAACGCCCGCATCTATGCGGGCGTTTTTGTTCGTCACCTGACTATTATTTCAAGTGTGCAGAGATGAGTTTGGTCATCTCAAACATAGAAACGGTCTTCTTGCCACCAAATACAGCTTTCAGCTTGTCATCCGCATTGATGTTGCGGCGGTTAACGCTATCTTGCAGCTTATGCTTTTTGATGTAATCCCAGATTTTCTTAGTCACATCCGTGCGTGGAAGTGGGTTTGCACCGACTACCGCTGCCAGAACTGCTGAGGGGGTCAAGGGTTTCATGAATGCTGCATTAGGCTTGCGAGTAGTTTTCTTAGCGGCGGCTTTTTTCGCGGGCGCTTTTTTCGCTACTGCTTTTTTGGCGGGTGCCTTCTTCGCTACGACTTTTTTTGCTGCTACCTTCTTGGCGGCTGGCTTTTTGGCCGGCGCCTTCTTGGCTGCCTTTTTAGCTGCAGGTTTCTTTGCAGCGGATTTTTTGGCGGCCGCTTTTTTGGCTGTAGCCATGTGTGAACCTCCTATGCTGTGTTGACTAACTGTTGCGCAAGTTTACGCACCGCCAATAGTCTTAGGGTTTTGACTGTGACGCAAGTGTTTTTTATCAGTTTTTTTCGATTTTCCCCTATGAGAGTGACATACATCTCAAAATTTTCTCTCTGGGGAATTAGGCTTGCGTACTCTTAGAGCACTACAGGGTGGTGATGGGCGTGTAGTAGAAGGAGGTGAAATACCTTGAAAACAGCGACTAAAGCTAGCTTTCGAGACTGGGTCGCACCAGTCTAACTATCAAGAGCCGCGATGGAGTAGGCGAGTTAACGCATACCCGGCATCATCCCTTTCATACCGCGCATCATCTTCATCATGCCGGCGCCTTTAAATTTTTTCATCATGGATTGCATCTGATCAAACTGCGAGAGCATGCGATTGACCTCTTGTACCTGCACGCCTGCGCCAGCTGCGATACGCCTTTTGCGCGCGGCTTTAATCAGGTCGGGTTTGGAGCGCTCCTGCTGAGTCATAGAGTTAATAATGCCCTCCATGCGGCGTATTTGCTTTTCCGCTTGGTCGACATTTTTCCCTGCGGCGGCTTGCTGAAGCTGGGCGGGGAGCTTGTCCATCAGTCCCGATAGTCCACCCATTTTTTTCATTTGCGAGAGCTGCGCTTTAAAATCATTCAGGTCGAATTTACCGCCGCTCTTTATTTTGTTAGCTAGATCTTCTGCAGCAGCGACATCAATGCCTTTGCGAGCTTCTTCGACCAGCGCAAGGATATCGCCCATGCCCAAGATGCGATTAGCCATTCGCTCTGGATCGAAAGCCTCAAGGCCATCGAGTTTTTCTGCGACCCCGGCAAATTTAATAGGTTTGCCCGTGATGTGGCGCACAGAGAGCGCTGCTCCACCGCGCGAATCACCATCCAGTTTAGTAAGAACAATACCTGTCAGTGGAAGAGCGTCATTAAATGCTTTGGCGGTATTAACGGCATCCTGACCCAGCATGGCGTCAACGACGAACAGCGTTTCAATAGGATTGAGTGCAGCATGCAGCGCGCTGATTTCTTTCATCATCGCTTCGTCGATACCTAGCCGGCCTGCGGTATCAATAATTAATACTTCGTGATGATGCTTCTTCGCGTGATCAAGGGCCGCGAGTGCAATAGCGACCGGCTTCTCTGAGGCCTCAGAAGGAAAAAAATCAGCGCCTACCTGGGCCGTAACTGTTTGTAGCTGACCAATCGCAGCAGGTCGATAGACGTCAGTCGATACGGTAAGAACTTTTTTCTTTTTCTGCTCTTTTAGGTATTTCGCTAATTTACCGACCGTCGTTGTTTTACCTGCACCTTGTAAGCCCGCCATGAGAATGATGGCTGGTGGCTGTGTTGCGAATGACAGTTGTCGGGCTTCGATACCAATATCTGAACCCATTAGCTTGGCCAGCTCATCATGCACCACACCCACCAGTGCTTGACCAGGCGTCAAGGAGCCGATGACTTCTTCGCCTAGCGCTTTTTCTTTAACGCGACTAATGAACTCACGCACGGCGGGCAAGGCGACATCGGCTTCTAGCAGCGCAACACGCACCTCGCGCAGCATTTCGGCGGTATTCGACTCAGTCAGTCTGGCCTCTCCGCGCATGGTCTTGACGACCTTAGAGAGGCGTTGGGTCAGGTTATTTAGCATGAGTGGGAATCCGTGGTGATCGTGGTGACGGGATGCTGCGCTCACATGCGGCAAAGACTTTGTAGCTGGTAAGGCGCGCGACTAATAAACACTCACGATTTTATCGCAGACTCGTCGTTTGCCTTCAATTAGCACTCAATTACATGGTGTAAACTAGACTTATGCAACTTCCTCTTATTCACGCCGCTGGACTTCTTTACGTCATCTGTGCACTTTTGCCAGAGCAAAAACGCAGTCTGATTGCTGCAGGAACCTTGTTCGCGTGGCTGCTTCACGGGATTGCATTGGGTAGCATGGTGCTCACTCCCGATTTTTTGAGGCTGGGCTTTGCCATTATGTTGTCGGCAGCTCTGTGGTTGACCGTAGCTGCGTATTGGATTGAAAACCTTAATTTGTCCGTCGATGGTTTGCGTCGTTTGGTGTTACCCATTGCAGCCATTGCTATCGCGCTCCCATTAATTTTTCCGGGTTCGGAAATTCCGCTGGCCGGAAAATCGCCATTATTTTCGTGGCACATTGCACTTTCTACATTAGCTTACGGATCGTTAACGATTGCCGCTTTTCATGCGGTGTTGATGGTGATGCAGGAATCCAGACTACATGCGCTGCCAGCGGCTGGTGGCCGCTCTGGCTGGTTATCGCTGGCAATTGATAATTTGCCAGCCTTGCTCACGATGGAGCGACTGCTATTTAGATTGATAGCCTTGGGCTTTGTGCTGCTAACACTAACGGTAATTTCGGGAGTATTTTTTTCCGAGCAATTATTTGGTATTCCCTTTCGTTGGGAACATAAAACAATTTTTACCTTGTTATCTTGGTTGTTGTTTGGCATTTTGTTGGCGGGACGACATTGGCGTGGTTGGCGCGGAAAGACGGCGCTGTCATTTACCTTAATTGGTTTTGCTACATTGCTGTTGGCGTACGTGGGTAGCCGATTCGTGCTCGAGGTAGTACTTCATCGAGGCGTGGCTTGAAGTATCTTTTGTGGGCTGTCATTGGCTATCTGGTATGGCGCTGGTTTAAAGCATCCAAACGCAACAAAGCTGAGGGATCAGCTTCGCCCGGGACTATGTCTGAAACTAAGCATTCCGATGCTGAAGCCATGGTGAAATGCGCGCAATGTGGAGTACATGTTCCGATTTCCGAGGCATTGCCGGGTTCGAGCAATCTGTTCTTTTGTAGTGATGCTCATCGTGGCTCGCGAAATACAGAATAGTTTTTATTCGCCGCTCTCAACGCGCTCTAGCGTTGCTTTTTTTCAGCAGGACCTCATAAGAATTTTTGCAGACTGCGGATGATGCAGTAAGCTTCGCGCTCACTTTTTTCAGTCTGCTGATGAATTCTTCCGTTGCGGACATCTCGACCACTGAGGTCGCTGATGTTCTCCCCCCCGATTTTTCTTTGCTTGGGCAGTCCGCTGCTATACGAGCCGTACGAGCACAGATTGCCCGACTGGCTGAAAGTTCTGTTTCGGTCGTCATCTATGGTGAGTCAGGAGCAGGCAAGGAGCTAGCCGCGCGCGATATCCATGCGTTGAGTGCTCGTGCTAACGCTCCCTTCGTGCCAGTTAACTGCGGAGCGATTCCAGAAAACTTGATGGAGTCAGAGTTTTTTGGCGTGCGTCGAGGGGCGTTTACTGGTGCCGTTGAGGATAGATCAGGGTTTTTTCAGGCAGCTCATGGTGGAACCTTATTTCTTGATGAAGTTGCAGAGTTACCTGTAGCCATGCAGGTCAAATTGTTGCGCGTTATACAGGAAGGCAAAGTACGTAAGCTGGGCGGTGCGCGAGAGGATGCTATTGACGTCAGAATTTTGTGTGCTACGCACCGTAACCTTGCGCATGAAGTTAGGCAGAATCACTTTCGTCAGGATTTATACTATCGACTCAATGTGATCGAGCTTCATTTGCCGCCGCTTAGAGATAGGCGCGAAGATATTCCCATGTTATGCGAAGCCTTGCTGCTAAAGCAGGAATCATTAACGCGGTGTTCGACTATTTCCGCAGCTGCGCTGACTATTTTGATGGCACATGATTACCCCGGTAATGTGCGTGAGCTGCAAAACATTCTTGAGCGAGCGAGTGCGTTTGCTTCTGAAGGCGTGATTGATGTTGATGATTTGATTTTCGGTCCTGGTACGTGGCTGGGTTTATCCAGCGCAGCGGTAGATTCGATCGCTTCAGGCACGACCGCCGCCAAAACCAATAAAGCCGAAACGTTGCCTGAAAAAGTTAAGGCCTTCGAGCGAGAACTGATCGTACAGGCCTTGCGTAAGAATCGTTTTCGACAGACTCGCACGGCGAGTATTCTTGGGATAAGCTTGCGACAACTTCGTTATCGCATGCAACGTTTGAATATTCATGACCTCGATTGATCCCATTTTGCCGATTAATGATGATGGTTGGTGTGCATCATTGCCTAGAGCATCCTGCCCTAACTTTGATGCAAGACCGGTAGACACTCCGATCAGCTTGCTGGTGATTCACAACATCAGCTTACCTCCGGGAGAATTCGGCGGGAGTTGGATAGAAGCGTTGTTTAGTAACACCCTCGATTGCGATGCGCATCCGTTTTTTGATCAGTTGCGTGGAGTGAAGGTGTCAGCACATTTTTTGGTGCGGCGGGATGGTCGTGTTTTGCAGTTTGTTTCGGCAAATGACCGGGCCTGGCATGCGGGCTTGTCCGAATTCAGGGGGCGTCAGCGCTGCAATGATTTTTCTGTGGGCATCGAGCTCGAGGGTTCTGATTTTGAAAACTTTTGTGACGCGCAGTACCAAAGCCTTGCTATATTAACAAGATCATTAGTGGCTAAATATCCGATTACTGATGTGGTTGGTCATCAGCATATTGCGCCAGATCGTAAGACTGATCCCGGCCCCTACTTTAATTGGCAACGCTTTGAGCAAGAGTTTTCCGCCAAAACCCTACCTCAGTTTGGTGGTGCCCCAAATCAGTGCGTGCTGCGCTTTCCAGTTTGAAAAAAGCGGTTGCAAGTTACTCGGTCGGGCACTAGAATTAGTGCCCATCTCCGCGAAATTCACTATATCTAGTGGTAAACAAGAACAACCCGGTTAGTTTATGTGTTGGTCGAGCGGGGTTTTGTCTGGCGTTCGTAAGGACGCTGGTAAGACTTAACTAAGGCGGCACAGGGTCAGGCCTAACGGAATACAGCAAGCTAGGTTTGCCTTCAGGTAGTTCGGCGTATCGCGTCCAATGGGCAAAATAAAACACGATGTGGGGCTTTGCCCCGCATTCCGTAGACACAAGGCAGCAATGCCAATCGCATTACTATTGGGAGACGAAGTGCAGACCAGTCAAGAAATTACAGTCAAATCCGGTGGCGAATTCGCGGCGGTACCTAAGGCCTCAGCCCTTGCGCCTTCTACGGCCAGTTCGGTTGCTCCGATCGCAGATTACAAAATCATTCGACGTAATGGGGCGGTGGTGGGCTTCGAGCCTTCCAAAATTTCGATCGCCATGACCAAGGCCTTTCTTGCCGTAAACGGCGGGCAGGGTGCGGCTTCCGCGCGAGTACGTGAATTAGTCGAGCAACTCACCGTGGGTGTGGTGTCAGTGTTGATGCGTCGCCAGCCCTCAGGCGGCACGTTCCACATCGAAGATGTGCAAGATCAGGTTGAGCTTGCGCTGATGCGTTCCGGCGAGCATGACGTTGCTCGTGCCTATGTTTTGTATCGCGCTAAGCGGCAAGAAGAGCGCGCTCAGCAACAAGCGGCCAAACCTTCCGCGGCGCGCGAGCAGGCACTCCATATTTTGGTCGATGGTCAGCGTCAACCGTTGGATATGGACCGTCTGTTGGCGATGATCACATCAGCCTGCATCGGCTTAGAAAAACACGTTGACGCTGATGCCATCGTGAGCGAAACAGTACGCAATCTTTATGACGGTGTACCGGTTGAAGAGTTGTATAAGTCAGCGATTCTTGCAGCGCGCGCGCTGATGGAAAAAGATCCTGCTTACAGTCAGGTTACAGCGCGTTTGCTGATGCACACTATTCGTAAAGAAGTGTTTGGTGCGGAAGTGGCCCAAGCAGATGCTAAACAGCATTACATTGATTACTTCCCTAAATTCATCAAAAAGGGCATTGAAGCCGACTTGTTGGATTCTAAGCTCGCACAATTTGATTTAAAGAAGCTCGCGAAGTCGCTGGTCGCGGAGCGTGATCTACAGTTCGGATATCTCGGTCTGCAAACGTTGTACGACCGTTATTTCTTGCATATCGAAGGAACGCGTATCGAAATGCCGCAGGCATTTTATATGCGCGTTGCTATGGGCTTGGCGCTCAATGAGATTGACCGTGAAGCTCGCGCGATCGAGTTCTATAACTTGCTCTCGACCTTTGATTTCATGAGTTCGACGCCAACTCTCTTTAATTCCGGCACGTTGCGCTCGCAGCTATCGTCTTGCTACTTGACGACTGTATCTGATGATCTGGATGGCATCTATGAGGCGATCAAAGAAAATGCCTTGCTAGCGAAGTATGCGGGTGGCTTGGGTAATGACTGGACACCCGTGCGCGCACTCGGTGCTCATATCAAAGGTACTAACGGTAAATCACAGGGTGTGGTTCCGTTTTTGAAGGTGGTTAACGACACCGCGGTGGCAGTCAATCAGGGTGGAAAACGTAAAGGTGCGGTATGCGCGTACCTGGAAACTTGGCATCTCGATGTGGAAGAGTTCCTCGAGCTGCGCAAAAACACCGGTGATGATCGCCGTCGTACGCACGACATGAATACATCGAACTGGATTCCCGATTTGTTTATGAAGCGCGTGATGGAGAAAGGTGAGTGGACGTTATTTTCACCTTCGGACGTCGAAGATCTGCACGACAAATTTGGTAAGCAATTCGAAACCGCCTATCTTTCCTACGAGGCCAAAGCGGCCAGTGGCGAACTCAAATTATTCAAGAAAGTGCAAGCGCTTGATCTGTGGCGCAAGATGCTTTCTATGTTGTTTGAGACGGGCCATCCATGGATTACCTTTAAAGATCCATGCAATATCCGCTCGCCTCAGCAGCACGTTGGCGTTGTACACAGCTCCAATTTATGCACAGAGATCACGCTTAATACCAACGATTCCGAAATCGCAGTGTGTAATCTCGGCTCAGTGAATTTGCCGGCACACATGAAGGATGGCAAGCTCGATCACGAGAAGCTGCATGCGACCATACGTACAGCTATGCGCATGCTCGATAACGTGATTGATATTAATTATTACGCCGTGAAAAAAGCGCGTGATTCTAATTTGCGTCATCGTCCGGTTGGAATGGGCATCATGGGCTTCCAGGATTGCTTGCACGTCATGCGCATACCGTATGCCTCAAAAGAAGCGGTTGAATTTGCTGATCGTTCTATGGAAGCCGTTTGCTATTACGCGTATATGGCATCGACCGAGTTGGCGGAAGAGCGCGGAACATATAGCTCGTATCGCGGCTCACTGTGGGATAGAGGGATTTTGCCGCAGGATTCCTTGAAGCTGCTCGCTGAGGAGCGTGGTGGTTATCTTGAAGTCGACACATCGGAAACGATGGACTGGGCAAGTTTGCGTGCCCGTATCAAGCAGTACGGCATGCGCAATTCAAATTGCGTAGCGATTGCACCAACCGCCACCATTTCTAACATTATCGGTGTGTCTGCTTGTATTGAGCCTACGTATCAAAACTTGTACGTGAAATCGAATCTCTCGGGTGAGTTTACTGAGATCAATGAGTACTTGGTTCGTGATCTCAAGACGCGTGGTTTGTGGGATGAGGTGATGGTTGCCGACCTCAAATATTTTGATGGCAGTCTGGCGCGCATCGATCGCATTCCACAAGATCTGCGTGATCTGTACGCTACTGCGTTTGAAGTTGATCCTAGCTGGTTGGTTGAAGCGGCTTCGCGTCGTCAGAAGTGGATTGATCAGGCTCAGTCGCTCAATATCTACATGGCTGGTGCGTCGGGTAAGAAGCTCGATGAGACCTACAAGCTGGCGTGGCTACGCGGACTGAAGACAACCTATTACTTGCGTACTATTGGCGCTACTCATGCTGAGAAGTCCACCAGTAAGACGGGCGCATTGAATGCGGTATCGGCCGACATGCCTACAGCAGCGAGTGCTGCTCCAGTTGAGGCTGATGGCCCTGCCTGCATGATGAGACCCGGTGATCCTGGTTTCGACGAGTGCGAGGCGTGTCAGTAAAAAATTCGGGTTGGTTAGAGCGGTTTTTACGATCTAGCCAACCCTGCAGCAGCTAACGACTGCCTAACGACTAAAGATTTAAGCAACTAAGGATAACCATATGCTCTCTTGGGATGAAGAAACCGCTTCACGTGCATCAGCACAACCTCGTCCACACCTTCAGGCGGTTCCTAGCGTTCCGCAGTTTTCGACGCATGCAGATGCAGCGCTCGATCCAGGCATTCTTGCTCGTTCTGAGTCACAGGTAAATACCGCTCAGCGCGTGCAAGCGGCTGATAAACGTGTCATCAATGGCCAGACTGATGTCAATCAGCTCGTGCCCTTCAAGTACAAGTGGGCATGGGACAAATATCTGGCGGGTTGCGCTAATCATTGGATGCCGCAAGAAATCAATATGCAGCGCGATATCGAATTGTGGAAAAATCCGAATGGACTGACTGAGGACGAGCGTCGTTTGGTGAAGCGTAATCTGGGCTTTTTCGTAACTGCCGATTCGCTGGCTGCCAACAACATCGTGCTGGGCACCTATCGACATATCACCGCACCTGAGTGCCGTCAGTATTTATTGCGGCAGGCTTTTGAAGAAGCTATTCATACTCACGCCTATCAATACATCGTTGAGTCGCTGGGTCTGGAAGAAAGCGAGATATTCAATGCCTACAATGAGGTCAAATCTATCCGCGACAAGGATCAGTTCCTGATTCCTTTCATTGAGACCCTGACCGATCCGGCGTTCACCACTGGTACCACAGAGAATGATCAGAAATTATTGAAGTCTTTGATTGTCTTTGCCTGCCTGATGGAAGGCCTGTTCTTTTACGTCGGCTTCACTCAGATATTGGCGCTAGGCCGTCAGAACAAGATGATGGGTGCAGCAGAGCAGTACCAGTACATACTGCGGGACGAGTCGATGCACTGCAATTTTGGGATCGATCTGATCAACACAATCAAGCTAGAAAACCCTCACTTGTGGACTTCTGCATTCAAAGAAGAGATCAAGGCGCTATTTTTGGAAGCAGTAGAGTTGGAATATCGCTACGCAGAGGATACAATGCCGCGTGGCGTGCTTGGATTGAACGCGCCAATGTTTAAAGGCTATTTGCGTTTTATCGCAAATCGTCGTGCGCAGCAGATCGGTTTGGAGGCGCTGTTTCCTCAGGAAGAGAATCCTTTCCCGTGGATGAGCGAGATGATCGATTTAAAGAAAGAACGTAACTTCTTTGAGACTAGAGTCATTGAGTACCAGACAGGCGGAGCCTTAAACTGGGAATGATGCTGTCTCTGTAAAAGCAGAATAGCTAAGAGCAGAAAGGTGACCACCTGATTTGATGGACAGTACTGGGCCCGATCGATTGTTTATGAGTAGTCCTTTCTGCCTGAGTGATATGGGTTGGGATGCGTGCCCTTCACAAAACGGGATCATCTTTTTGTAAATGTATTTGAGCGCCGGCCTTTTGGCCGGCGTTTTTTTTGGTTAGCGTCGTGCGTTGGTGATTTAACTGGTGGGCTTTGGCCTCTTTCTCGTGTGAGATCAGGTTACAGGGCTGTGTAAGAGTTAAATTAATTCGTTGCGACCCGTTCTGAATTGCGCTTCTCGCGAAGCACGGTTCAGTGTGTACTCCATTCATTAGCGCAAACCCCATGTTGGTTTGCGCCATTGAATAATCCGCTTGGCCCTTCAGGTCCAGACGGGTTTCCCTTTTGTACCTTGTGACATTTGATCACGTGAAGGAGAAAGAAATGGCAACAGCCAAGAAGAAAACCGCAGCCAAAAAGAAGCCGGCTGCCAAAAAGAAGCCGGTAGCAAAGAAGGCGCTAGCCAAGAAAAAGGTCGTAGCGAAGAAAGCTGTCAAAAAAGTCGCTAAAAAAGCCGTTGCTAAGAAAAAGCCAGCAGCTAAAAAGGCCGTCAAAAAAGTCGCCAAAAAAGCCGTTGCTAAGAAAAAGCCAGCAGCTAAAAAGGCAGCAAAAAAAGTAGTTAAAAAAGCCGTTGCGAAGAAAAAGCCGGCGGCTAAGAAGGCCGTCAAAAAAGTCGCTAAAAAAGCAGTTGCTAAGAAAGTAGTCGCAAAGAAAAAGCCCGCCGCTAAGAAAGCGGTAGCAAAGAAAGTCGTAGCGAAAAAGGCGGCGCCTAAAAAGGCTGCACCTAAAAAGGCTGCACCCCAAAAGGTAGCCCCTAAGAAGCCTGCTGTGCACAAACCAGCACATGCTCCAACACCGGCACCAGCCTCAGCATCGGTCTTGAAGACCATACTCAGTCCAGCTGCCGCTTGGCCTTTTCCTACTGGCGTGCGTCCCTGACTTGCTGAGTAAAGCGAATGTCAGTCGACAAAATCCCGCAGCAGATTCAGGATCTGCCGCGGGATTTTTCTAGTCTGCTTTGACGGGTTGTCGAGCAGCGATCTTTTTCAGATTAATTCCAGATTGTTAGGGTGAACTTTGGTTGCCAACATCGTTAGTCTGATCATTGATACGGTGTCGACCTTACTGGCTGGGGTCTTACTGCTACGGTTTTGGATGCAGGCAGTGCGCGTACGCCCACCATTCTCCCTTGGGCAATTCATGTTCAGGATGACGGACTGGCTAGTGCTGCCATTGCGTCGCGTATTACCGGGGCTGGGTGGCTTTGACTGGGCCAGTTTAGTAGGCGGATTACTCGTTGCGCTGCTATCAGTGGCCATTCAGCTAGGAGTGCGATCTGCATTTGCGGTTGAGCCTTGGCTTACGCTGTCATTGCACACGTTGATACATTGGGTGGTTTACGGTTTTATTGGCCTCTTATTCTTGGAGGTTATTTTCAGTTGGGTTAATCCTGATGCGCCGCTGGCTCCCATTGTGCGTGCCTTGAATCAGCCCCTGATGCGACCTTTGCGTCGCTTCATTCCACCGATAGCGGGAGTTGACCTCTCGCCTATACTGGCTTTTTTACTGCTCAGAGTCGTCTTGTTTGTTACCGATAATTTGCTGCTCGGCTTATTCTGATGGAGCGTCCATGGTGTAGTCGTCATGGTGAGTGCTTGCGTATTGCTGTGCATGTTCAGCCCAACGCTTCGCGAACAGAAATTGCTGGCTTAGTAGAAGGCGCACTCAAGATCAGACTGCATGCCCCACCCGTTGATGGTAAAGCGAACGAGGCACTGACACAGTTCATTGCCGAGCGACTGAAGGTAGCCAAAAGAGATGTAACCGTTAGTCGTGGTCACGGCAGCCGCCAGAAACTACTCGAGGTGCGTACTGGGATGACCCTCGAGCAGATCGAATCCCTACTCAGTAGCTTGACTCATCAAAAGCTGTAGCCGAATTCTTTGCGGAAGCGTTCTTGAATGTCGGCGAGAGTAGGTGTGTGGTTTTGCCCGCCTTGGCTGGCGATCTTGATCGATCCCATCAGTGAGGACAAACGACCGATAGTCATCCAATCCATATCGTGAGTCAATCCGTATAGCATGCCGGCTCGGAAAGCATCGCCGCAACCAGTGGGATCAACTATCTGATCGACGCGTACAACAGGAATATCAAAGCGCTCATTGCTAGTGTAAATTTCTGCGCCTTGCTCACCCCGAGTAACGATTAGCGCTGAGACTCGTTCAGCCACCTGTTCGAGCGACAGTCCGGTACGTTCAGTCAATAATTCTGCTTCGTAGTCATTGACTGCAACATAGGTTGCCAGTTCGATGAAGTGCGTCAGCTCTTCACCGCTAAACATCGGTAAGCCCTGCCCCGGATCAAAGATAAACGGCACACCTAGGCGCGCGCAATCTTCCGCGTGTTCAATCATGCCATCGCGGCCATCGGGCGCAACGATCGCAATTTTTACTTTGCCGGCATCATGAATTTTATTCAGATGCGAGCTACCCATGGCGCCTGGATGGAAAGCAGTAATCTGATTGCTATCTGCATCGGTTGTAATGAAGGCTTGGGCTGTATACGCATCGTCGATATGTCGAATGCAGCGGCGGCTAATGCCTAATTTATCCAACCGATCAACATACGAGTCACCATCTTTACCAAGGGTGGCCATGATCAGAGGATCACCATTTAATAGTTTTAAGTTGTAAGCGATGTTGCCAGCGCAGCCACCAAATTCTCTGCGTATGCCGGGAACCAGGAAGGCAACGTTAATCTTATGCAGTTGGTCGGCCAGCAGCGCTTCAGAAAAACGTCCGTGAAAAGACATAATGGTGTCGAAGGCCATCGAGCCGCAGATCAGTGAAGTCATGATATTTTGATTATTAGTTTTGAAGCTGTCTCGGTTGAAAGATCAGATCGTGTTGAAATTATGGATAGAACAAGATGATGCTAAAACCGCCTGGAAAATCACCACTCAGTTCGAAGTTGATCTGAATCTCTTGTTCGGCATGCGCGGCAATGCCCTTTTTGATCTCAGCGGCGCGGAGATAATTGAGCGGGTTAAATACTTTGCGAACCAATACCTGACCCACATCAGTTTTTAATTCAAGATCGAGCGAGGGCCAGGCTTGCACCGTATCAGATTGATTGCGGATAAGTGCCGTTAAGGTGAATTGTCCTGGATGATCTGTGACTGGTTGCAGCTGACTTGATTCCAGCGAAATCAAATCAATATGCTCAGGTAGACGAACCTGACAACCAACGCGTGAACAGAGCGCGCGCACATAACGTCCCGCTTCGGGTGAGCGCGCGGCAATTTCGGCGCGATAAAAATACCCCAGCTGTGCAATCAGGGCGACTAACAAAAAAGGTATACCTAGCCAGAGCACCCATTTCCAAGTGTTCGCGCTTTGCTCACGCTTTCTGGCTTCTTCAACAAAAGACGGTGTCGGCGTAGCCATCATTGGAGGCGTTTCCGTGCTGAGCTCAGCTTCTTCTGGCGCGCTCCACGGCTTACTCTGCAAATCAGAAATCGCCTTTGAAAGAGCGTCCAGCTCATCTTGCATGTTAGATGGCGGAGTAGGTTGATGTTGATTTGCGCGCAGCGATCCAAAATCAACCAAGGTCATACGCCCCTCGAGGTCTTCCGTGGAGAGTGTTTCTTCCAGCGGCATATCCTCGGCACCGTGCAGCAAGTGCTCGCGACCATTAAAGAGTTCACGGCAAGCGCCGCAGCGAACCATACCCTCCCTCAGCTCAAGCTGTGGGGGCATAACGCGAAAGCGAGTTTGACAATGGGGGCAGCGGGTAGCAAGCATGACGCGCTATCTTAATCTATTGCAAGGTTTTCAAGGGATCCTGCAAGTGCGACCCATCCTTCGAACTCAGCACTGACGGACAGCTGAATATAGTTTTGGTAGCAAGCGATGACCTCGTCAGCTTGCCGAGCCAGCACGCCGGATAGCACCAGCGATCCCCCTTTGGCGACCCTGCCACACAGCATAGGCGCCATCACTTTCAGTGGGCCAGACAAAATATTCGCCACTACTACGTCATAGCGTTGGCCTTGACGAGCCGTCGCAAAGTCTTCGGGCAGAAAAAAAGTAACGTCGCATTGATTACGCTCGGCATTTTCACGGGCCGAAACAATCGCTTGCGGGTCAATATCAACGCCGTCGACAGCATGCGCTCCGACCTTATTAGCCAGCATCGCCAAAATACCCGATCCGCAACCATAATCGAGCACCGACTGCGGCGAACGTAGATTCACTTCCAGCCATTCCATGCAGAGCTTGGTGGTGGGGTGACTACCCGTGCCAAAGGCGAGTCCTGGGTCGAGTTCTAAAATTAAGGCATCGGGATGGGGGGCATCATGCCAACTAGGTACCACCCAGATATTTTTTCCTATGTGTATAGGTTCAAATTGCGATTGAGTCAGTCGTACCCAATCTTGGTCAGCCACTGAGCGCAATTTAAAAGGTAATACCGTACTGAAATCACACATTGCACAAGCTTGGTGGACAAGTTCTGCAGCGTCGTCGCTGGCATTGATCAGCGCTACCACTCGACTGCTTTCCCATGCGTGTTCGGTAGGTTCCATGCCGGGCTCGCCGAACAAGGGTTGTTCAGCGTCCGTGCCTTCGTTCGCATCTTCCACAGATACTGATAAAGCACCGGCTTCAATCAATGCATCCGATACAAGCTCAGCCTGCTGGCGCGGCACTTCAAGGACGATTTCTGTCCAACTCATCGCAGCCGCTTATTTTTTGTTCGCAAGTTTCTGCTCTAAGTAGTGGATGTTCGTTCCACCCTCAGCAAAGCGCGCATCTTCCATCAACTCGCGGTGCAAAGGGATGTTGGTTTGTATACCTTCGACAACCATCTCAGATAAGGCAATCTGCATGCGACGAATAGCTTGGTCGCGCGTAGCGCCATAAGCGATCACTTTGCCCACCATGGAATCATAGTTTGGTGGAACGTAGTAACCCGCATAAGCATGTGAATCAACGCGTATCCCTGGACCTCCGGGGGCATGCCATGATTGGATGCGTCCGGGAGAGGGTGTAAATTTAAACGGATCTTCTGCATTGATGCGGCATTCAATCGCATGTCCCGTCAGCACAATATCTTTTTGGCGGAAGCGTAGTTTTTCGCCAGAAGCAATCCGTATTTGTTCTTGCACCAGATCGATGCCGGTAATCATTTCCGTGACTGGATGTTCCACTTGAATGCGCGTATTCATTTCGATGAAATAAAACTCACCGGCTTCGTAAAGAAATTCAAAGGTACCCGCACCCCGATAGCCAATCTTGCGACAAGCTTCGGCGCAACGATCGCCAATTTTTTCAATTAGCTTGCGTGGAATGCCCGGTGCCGGCGCTTCTTCAATAACTTTTTGATGGCGGCGTTGCATGGAGCAGTCGCGCTCACCCAGCCAGACAGCATTTTTGAATTCATCAGCAAGCACCTGGATTTCCACGTGTCGTGGATTCTCCAGATACTTTTCCATGTAGACCTCGGGATTACTAAACGCTGCACCGGCTTCTGCTTTGGTCATAGTGACCGCGTTTAAAAGTGCCGCTTCTGTATGCACCACACGCATACCGCGACCACCACCACCACCGGCGGCCTTAATAATGACGGGGTAACCGACACGGCGTGCCGTCTGAATAATAATTTTTGGATCATCCGGCAGCGCACCTTCGGATCCGGGCACACAAGGAACGCCCGCTTTGATCATCGCCTGTTTGGCTGAGACCTTATCGCCCATCAAGCGTATAGACTCGGGTCGCGGCCCGATAAAGACAAAACCTGATTGTTCTACCCGTTCAGCGAAGTCGGCGTTTTCAGATAAAAATCCATAGCCAGGATGGATGGCTTCGGCGTCAGTAACCTCGGCGGCGCTGATGATCGCGGGCATAGACAAATAACTTTGCGCTGAGGCGGCCGGGCCGATGCAGACCGACTCATCAGAGAGTTTTACGTACTTCGCTTCGCGGTCAGCTTCTGAGTGCACTACAACGGTTTTGATGCCCATTTCACGGCACGCACGCTGAATGCGCAATGCGATTTCGCCACGATTTGCGATGAGAATTTTTTCAAACATAAACGACTAGCCCTTTGTCGACGCCAGCTTGGCGTTATCGTCTGCTATCCGGGGATTTCGGCCGCACCCATGAGTGCGGATTGTGAAATTAACCAATGATGAATAATGGTTGACCATATTCGACCGGCTGACCGTTCTCAACCAGTATTTGTTTGATCACGCCAGCGGCATCCGTTTCAATTTCATTGAGCAGCTTCATCGCCTCAATGATGCAGACGGTTTCGCCCTGTTTCACACTCGAGCCAATGTCAACAAAAGGTGCTGCTCCGGGTGCGGATGAGCGATAGAAAGTGCCGACCATCGGTGACTTGACCACATGTCCAGCGGGTTCTGCTGCTGCCGCAGGAATGGGTTCTGCCGCGTGAGCCACGGCTGCCGCCGCTACGGGAGCGGCTGCGACAGGCGGAGCCTGCATCATTACCATCTGGTTTTGACCTGCGGGTGCTCCCTTGACGATCTTGACTTTGCTTTCGCCCTCAGTCACCTCCAATTCGGAGATGCCAGATTCTGCAACCAGATCGATTAAGGTCTTGAGCTTTCGTAAATCCATTCGATGTCCGTTAGCGAGTTAATGGTGAGGCGGCGAACTTCCCCAAAACGTTGGGGTGATACAGATAGTTGCCGCAGGATAAATGCTAATTAGGCCCTAATTATAGCTTTTTAATGGCAAATTCGATGGCGATGCGATATCCGTCAACACCGAAGCCACAAATAACACCTTCCGCGACGCCCGACACATAGGATTGATGCCGGAAGGCTTCGCGCTTGTGCACATTCGAAATGTGGACCTCGATCACGGGAAGATTGACTCCGGCCAGTGCATCTCGTAACGCCACACTAGTGTGAGTCAGACCCGCCGGATTAATCACGATGGCGTCGATACCTTCTGCTTTGGCCGCATGAATTCGGTCAATCAACGCGCCTTCATGGTTGCTCTGAAAGCAAATCAGGTGTGCGCCGGCCGCTTGCGCCACGCGTCGTGATTCCTCTTCAATCTCTGCCAGCGTGGTCGCCCCATACACTTCGGGTTCTCTGGTGCCTAGCAAATTAAGGTTGGGGCCATTCAATAGAATGAGGTTTTTTGCCATTTTTTAGGCGGGAATTTGGCGAAGAAGGCTACATTTTCGCGCCAAAAGCCTTTAGAGGCAAGCTCAAATAATTATTGAATTTATAGCTTGTTTCCAAACAGGGTTGTACCCGCCAGTAATCTGTGAGGTGTGTTGGCGGGTGGGTAGCAAGATCATCTATAACTTGGCTAAGTCAGCCTTCACCTGATTCATGTTCAAACGGCCAAGATACGTTTGTCGAACGCGACCTTCGGAATCGAGCAGGACGGTAAAGGGTAAGCCACCGGCCTGATTACCTAACGCACGAGCGATCTCCGTGCCTTCCATGCCGGCCACAAGGATGGGGTAACTAATTTGGAATTTTTTTGTAAATTGTTGAATGTTTGATGGTGAATCAACACCGATACCTACAATTTGCAGGTTTTTAACTTCAGATGAGTTTTGCAGTTCGACCAGTTCGGGCATTTCCTCCACGCAGGGCGGGCACCAGGTAGCCCAGAAATTCACCAGCAAGACCTTGCCGCGCCATTCCGACAATACGTGGGTTTGTCCTTGCGTGTCGGGGAGGTTCGCTTTCATAAGCGTCGCTACTGCTGAGCTGTCGGGTTCAACAGAAGACTGCTTTTTAACTGAAACATAAGCGCCAAAGACAGCAGATAAGATGGCGATAGCAACAAAAACTAGGATTTTTTTATTCATTCTGTGGAGTTCTCTTTTATTAGTGCGCGTACAGCATTCAAATCGGCTTTTTCTATCTTTCGGTTGCCGGCTGATTTGGCGATCTGCCGTTGATCATCTTGTTCGTAGAGCGTGAGATGCACCGCTTCCCCCTTCCAGAGTAGCGACAAGATCTCTAGTGAGCGTCCGGCGTGAAGAAAATGATTAGCCTCGGATACGTCGTAATTTAGACCTTGATTTAATAAGAAAACTGCAACATCTTTACTGCTCTCTGCGAACAATTGAATGTGAATGTCTGAGTGTTCGCTGGCCGTGCCATTGAGTACCGCTCCGGTCAGATAAGGGGAAAAATCACGTAACTTTTCCATCATCTCCAGCGCAATCAATCGCAGGTGATGAAGGTGTTCTGCATGCTCTTCGCCAAAGAACAGCGCTTGGTATTCGCGAACCTCCGCCTCAATTTCTGCATTATCAGGCAGCACATCACCAGGAATTTTTTGGCTTCCCAAGATCATCTTGGCCGCTTTTCGTTTGGCCGTTCCATAGTCAGCACCATCCTCTGCAATCATGCGTGCCGCTGCCGCCGCGATTTCGGCGCGCAAGGCCTGTGCATCGCTGGGATAGTTAATGTTCATTGAAGACTCTGGAGATTTGGGTAATAAAAATTTGGCTAGTTAATACAGAAGACTAACCGAGATGCTTATGAATGGCATTTCCTATCAGGCAGGGTCGGGTAAAATCCGTAGATTACCTTGACCAGTTCATCCATGCATATTCACATTCTCGGCATTTGCGGCACCTTCATGGGTGGCCTAGCAGTTTTGGCGAAAGAGGCCGGACATAAAGTAACGGGTTGCGATGCGAATGTGTACCCACCTATGAGTACGCAATTGCGGGCGCAAGGTATCGAACTCATCGAGGGTTATGGACAGCATCAGCTGAGTCTGCAGCCCGACCTTTACGTGGTGGGTAATGTTGTCTCGCGCGGTAATTCGCTGATGGAGACGATTATGAACCGTGGCCTGCCGTATATGTCAGGTCCGCAATGGATGGGCGAATACATACTGCACGATAAGTGGGTATTAGCCGTCGCCGGTACGCACGGAAAAACGACCACCGCTTCGATGCTGGCCTGGATACTCGAGCAGGCAGGCTACAACCCCGGGTTTCTGATTGGTGGTGTGCCATTAAATTTTGGTATTTCTGCCAGATTGGGCGGTACTGCCGCCGAGGCCCCATTTTTTGTCATCGAAGCCGACGAATACGACACCGCATTTTTTGATAAGCGCAGCAAATTCATTCACTACCGTCCGCGCACGACCATATTAAATAATCTTGAATACGATCACGCTGATATTTTTCCCGACTTGGCCGCGATTGAAACGCAGTTTCATCACCTAATTCGTACCGTACCCGCTATTGGTCGAATTGTCGCTAATGGTGCCGAGGAATCGCTCAAGCGAGTGGTAGCACGTGGCTGCTGGAGTGAGGTCGAATGGTTTAACGATGCGAGTCCCGAGAGCTGGGGCATGGTTGAACACGAAGATGGTCGCTTCGATGTTTATCACAAGGGGCAACGACAGGGAACGGTGAATTGGTATCTCACCGGCGCTCACAATCGATGGAATGCAGTCGCTGCGATTGCTGCGGCTCGACATACCGGAGTGCCACCAGCGCAAGCGATTGATTCCTTGTCGACCTTTCAAAACGTAAAGCGCCGTATGGAAGTGCGCGGTGTGGTTAACAACATTACCGTGATTGACGATTTTGCCCATCACCCAACGGCGATTGCAACAACTGTCGAAGGCTTGCGTCGTAAGCTAGGTCATTCGCGCATCCTTGCTGTGCTCGAGCCACGCTCAAATACGATGAAGCTGGGCACCATGAAAAGTGCACTGCCGGGTAGTTTGTCCGAGGCCGATTTGGTATTTGGATTTGGTGCAAAAGGTGAGGGCAAAGAGGCATTAGGCTGGGATCTTGCAGCTGCTCTTGCCCCGTTAGGTGAGAAGGCGCGTGCGTTCGATGATTTAGCGACACTGGTGGAAGCAGTGGCGTCGGCCGCCAAGCCTGGTGATTCTATTCTTGTGATGAGCAATGGTGGCTTTGGCGGCATTCATCAAAAATTGCTCGACGCGCTGCAGGCGCCTGTGCGTTCTTAGTGTCCCTGATCGTACTGAATGGTTTTCTATTTGCATGGCTTTCGTTCGTCACCGCGGTCATTCAAAGCCCGTCTGTTACAAGACTATTTTTATTCGATAGATCAGGCCGATATTTTTGTTTGTCCGCAATTGCCCGTATCTCCGAAAGAAGCGATGCAGTTAGCGCGTCATCTGTGTGCAAACACCGATACGAGTGAACTTGTTCTGATCGGTTCATCACTCGGCGGTTATTACGCGACAGCATTGGCAGAAGAGCTTTCTTGTAAAGCGGTCTTACTGAACCCGGCGATTACTCCCGCACGTGATTTGCAAAAACACATCGGTATACAAACGGCGTGGCACACCAGCGAGCAGCTAGATTTTCGCCCTGAGTACGTGGATGAATTAACGCCATTTGAAATTTCAAATATTAGTCAGCCAGAGCGTTATTTTTTGGTTGCTGCGACCGGTGATGAAGTGCTGGATTGGCAGCAGATGGTGCAACACTATCCCGGTGCGCGTCATAAGATCATTCAGGGTAGTGATCATGGTTTATCGGATTTCAGAAATTATATGGATGAAATCATAGAATTTTGCGCACACTAACGTTGTCATGCTTTAGTGAATCGAAGTAGTTAAGTTTCTTTTTAGTCTCATCAATGAATCTATTTTTCGAAGAATCCGGCGACTTTAAAGCGGGCACCGTGCTAACTCAGCAAGGTGAAGCATTTCAAGTCGAAACACTTACAGGCAAACGCAGCAAAGTACGCGCGCGCGATGTGCTGCTGCAATTCGATACGCCCTCACCTGGTGAATTAATTTCCAAGGCCACGTCGTTATCGCATCAAATGGATGTCAGTTTTTTGTGGGAAGTCGCAGGTGAGCAAGAATTTAGTTTTGCCGATCTTGGCCTGGAATATTTTGGTCATGCGCCTAGTCCTGAAGAATCCGCAGGATTGTTGTTGACCCTCGCTTCGGCGCCTATCTACTTTCATAAAAAAGGTAAGGGTCGATATAAAGCTGCACCAGCGGAAATTTTGAAAGCAGCATTAGCCGGTGTCGAAAAGAAAAAGCAGCAAGCACTGCTGCAAGCAAAACAAGTAGAGGAGTTGAAAGCCGGGCAGCTACCTGTAAGCATGGCGCCGCTGGTGAATCAACTGTTGTTTAAGCCAGATAAGAACAGCATCGAATACAAAGCGCTGGATACCGCTGCTCAAGAACTTCAAACAACGCCAGCACGATTAATGCTTTCAGTCGGTGCGATTTCCTCAGCGAGGGAATTGCACATGAACCGCTTTCTCTCCGCCTGTTTTCCGCGAGGCACAGGATTTCCTGAAATAGCGATACCCGCTAAGCCGTCGTTGGTAAGCGCCGATGTGGAAGCATTTTCTATCGATGATGTGACCACCACAGAAATCGACGATGCTTTTTCTGTGCGTGATTTAGGTGACGGGAAAATCAGAGTAGGTATACATATCGCTGCACCAGGCATGGGTATTTCTCCGGGCGATGCGATTGATAAATTAGCGCGTGAGCGCATGAGCACGGTGTATATGCCGGGTGACAAAATCACCATGCTGCCCGATGAGTTGGTGAGTGAATTTACGTTAGCTGAGGGCGATGTCCGTCCAGCTTTATCGCTATATGCGACGATCGACACCGCAGATTGGTCCGTAATTACGACCGAGACAGTAGCCGAAGCTGTGCCGGTTGCTGCTAACTTACGTCATAACGATCTCGATGAAATAGTCACTGAAGAAAATTTAGCAGCAGGTATTGGTGAGTATCCTCACAAAAAAGAAATTCAATTGCTATGGCAATGGGCTCAGACATTAGAGCGCGGGCGTATGCAAAAGCGAGAAAGTTTTGGTTTGCGACCTGAACAAAATAATCGCGTTGATTTTAATTTTTACGTCGAAGATGACATCGTTACGATCAATCGCCGCAAGCGTGGTGCGCCGTTAGATAAGATCGTTGCAGAATTAATGATTTATGCAAATAGCAGTTGGGGTTTGCTGCTGCATGAGCACGGTGTGCCCGGCATCTATCGTACTCAAGGCTCTGGTAATGGTTGGGCGGCACGCATGCAAGTTCGTATGCTCACGCATGCAGCGCCGCATCAGGGCTTAGGTGTTGATCAGTATGCATGGAGTACATCACCGCTGCGACGTTATACCGATCTGGTCAACCAATGGCAAATACTTGCTTGCTTAAAGCATGGCGTAACGGCCCCTCTGGTCGCGCCATTTAAAGCTAGAGATGCTGATTTATTTGCGATTGTTTCTGCTTTTGATGCAGCGTATGCGGCGTACGCCGATTTTCAAAACATCATGGAGCATTACTGGTGTTTGCGTTGGCTCAGCCAACACGAGGCACGTAAAGTTCAGGCGGTTCAGATTAAAGATGATCTGCTTAAGTTGGTAGATATTCCATTGATCTTGCCTTTAGTAGGCGTTAAACATCCGCGCGGTACTCAACTGACGATAGAACTCATTTCATGGGACGAAGTCGATTTATCAGTGCAAGCTCGCTTATTGGAAGTCAGCCAGGCAGTGCTCGTAGTAGATGAAGATAGCGATTTTGAAGATGGTCCGGATGAAAGCGAGCAAGCTGGCGAGCAGGTGTTGAGTGCAGAGTCGGATGTCAGCACGTTGCCTATCATTGCCGATCCGGTGATTCAATCCGACTCGGATTCATCGACATCTACCTTATGATCAGCGCGACAGCAAAAGAAGATCAACGGCTTTGGATAGCTGTAGGTTGTTCATTTTTGCTGCATGCTGCTTTACTGGCAGTAAAATTTGCGCCACCAACGAGTCCGACGTCAAAGCCTTTATCCAGCGGATTGGAAATTATTCTTGTCAATGCACGCCACGATAAGGCACCCGTCAATGCTGATGCACTCGCTCAAGCGAATTTATCAGGCGGGGGAAATGCAGAGCTCGGTCGTGCGCGTTCGCCTTTGCCCGATCTTCAGCAGTCCGTCGATGGTAATCACATAGAAACTCAGCGTAGAAAAATCGCTGAGCTTGAACAACAGCAGGAACGGATGCTGTCGCAATTATCTACGCTTTCTAAAGAGCGAATTAAAGCTGCTGAAAAATCGATAAAAAAATCAGTAGACGTTAGTTCAAAGACTGAGGCCATGGATACAGTGGCTTTAGCCAGACGAGAAGCAGAAATTGCGAAGCAGGTATCCGACTACAATAAGCGGCCGATAAAAAGTCAGTTAACGCCTAGCACGCGCGAAGTATCGTATGCCGTGTATTACGCCAAGCTACAAAAACAAATTGAGCGTACCGGAACCCGATATTTTCCTCAGCAAGAGGGTAAAAAAATGTACGGTGATTTGATTGTATACATACCGGTTTATCAAGACGGCTCAATTTATGAAAAAGAGGGCGGGCCGCGCATAGAAAAAACATCAGGCAATCGTATGCTAGATCATGCCGCACTGGCGATTGTGCGTCGTGCTGCACCGTTTGGTAGTTTCCCGAAGGGGGCTCTGGGAGATGGCAAGACTCATGTTTGGGAGATAATCACGCGTTTTCGTTTCACGCGCGATGAAATTCTTGAAACTAGCGCTGCCGGGGGATAAGTGGTGATTTTGAACGACCGTTATGTAGTCATTGGCAATCCTATCGCGCATAGTAAATCACCTCAAATACATGCGCGATTCGCCGAGCAAACCTCACAATCGTTACAGTACGAACGTTTGCTAGCACCTCTGGATGCGTTTGATCAGACCGTGAAATCATTTGTCGCTACAGGAGGTCGCGGCGCCAATGTCACCGTGCCTTTTAAGTTGGATGCTTTTCGTGCAGCGACCCAGTTAAGTGCTCGTGCGCGTGCCGCTGAGGCGGTGAACACCTTGAGATTTGATGCGGGCGAGATTTTTGGCGATAACACCGATGGAGTAGGTTTGGTGCGCGACATTGTTAATAATGCCAAGTTTACGATCTCTGGCAAGACCGTACTTTTACTCGGTGCAGGTGGTGCGGCACGTGGCGTTATTCAAGCGTTGCTGGCTGAAAGTCCTTCGCAACTCGTCATTGCAAATAGAACCCCCGAGCGCGCTAGCGTATTGGTCGAGCAATTTGCTCATGAAGCGAAGGGTGTTTTGCAAGCGAGTAGCTATGCTGATTTAAAATCGAATTTTGATTTAATAATCAATGCGACATCAGCGAGTTTGGCGTCTGAACTGCCTTCAGTACCGCCGTCGATATTTTCATCGCAGAGTTTTGTGTACGACATGATGTATTCGTCTCATCCTACCTTATTCATGCAACTCGCGACGTCTCACGGAGCGATTACTCGCGACGGCTTGGGTATGTTGGTCGAGCAGGCAGCGGAATCATTTTTTGTTTGGCGCGGCGTACGTCCCGAGACTGCTTCTGTTTATCAGTGGCTTAGAACTCAGCTATGAAACTGCGGCGCAAAATCATGCTTTGGTTAGTGGCATTGCCATTGGCGTTGCTACTGTTGATTCAGGCATGGTATCTGCTGCATATATGCTGGTGGGTGAATCACAATCCGACGTCCACAGCGTTTATGCGAACGCAATTAGAAAAACTTCAAGAAAAAAATCCGAACGCAAAATTACAGCACACCTGGGTGCCTTACAACCGAATCTCGGTTCATCTTAAGCGCGCCATCATTGCGGCTGAAGATGCTAATTTTGCCGAGCACGATGGCGTGGACTGGGAAGCATTACAGAAAGCGTACGAAAAAAATGCCAAGAAGGGCAAGGTGGTATCCGGTGGCTCAACCATCACTCAACAACTCGCTAAAAACTTATTTCTTTCAGGGCAGCGCAGTTATTTGCGTAAAGCCGAGGAAATGGCGATTACGTTCATGTTGGAAATGGTGATGGACAAACGTCGTATATTTGAGATCTATCTGAATGTGATCGAATTAGGTTCAGGTGTATTTGGCGCTGAAGCCGGTGCGCGACGCTACTTTGGCGTTTCGGCCGCAGCGCTAGGTCCTTCGGAGGCGGCACGGTTGGCGGTGATGCTGCCCAATCCGCGCTACTTTGGCAAACACATGGATTCGAATTATCTCGCCCGTCGCAGCGCTCTGATACAGCAGCGCATGAATAGCTCAGAACTGCCGTAAGCCAGACGTCATTCGGTAAGTTCCTAATCTTGGTCAACCCAAATTGATCATACAAATTCAAATTATCTGTAAACCGAGTGCTCCTGACCTTGCCTCCGCTGCGCTATCTCAGTAAACTCGCGGGGTTTAGAACAACGGAGACCCTCTTTGGGCAGTTCCTCTTCATTTCACCGACCGTCATTTGACGGGCCCGTCGCAAGTTAAGGTGCACTTCACTGCGCCGCTGGCCGGGTTCCGGTGAGCAGGCGCGCAGGGCCTAACGGCCGCGTTTCCTGGTTTTATTTTTTTGCAGATAGCCACGCTGCTGTCGTTGTTGCGTGCTACGCGGCTGGGAGAAGTGATGATTAATGTATTCGTGCTGCAAAATGGCCGACTAAGTCAGGCCAACATCGAGACCCGAGAGGACTTGGAAAAAACATCGCCGATCTGGGTTGATTTGACTGATCCTAGCGATGAAGAACGCGACTGGGTTCGTCAAATTTATGGCGTGACGCTGCCGGATGAAGATGAAGTCAAAGACATTGAAGCATCTGCTCGTTACTACGAAGCTGACAACGGCGATCTGCATCTGCGTTCCGATTTTCTTTTAGAAGAAGATGAAGGCGAATCTCGCGTAGTCACTGTCGCGTTTATTTTGGCGAAAGAGTTACTGTTCTCTGTACATAACGATGATCTTCCTGTATTTCGGTTAGTGCGTTTGCGCGCGCGTTCACGCCCGGGATCTATTGGTGATTTTAAAGATGTCTTGCTTGATCTGTATGCGACCGATGTTGAGTATTCAGCCGATGCACTTGAGGGGATTTATTTAAATCTGGAAGAAGTCAGTCGTAGCGTATTGCAGAAAGAATTTAGTGACCAAGATGCCGCCGAGTCCTTGAGCGCGATGGCTCGTGAGGAAGATTTGAATGGTCGCATTCGTCGTAACATGATGGATACGCGTCGCGCGGTAAGTTTTTTGATGCGTGGCCGCTTGTTAAACTCAGATCAATTCGACGATGCACGACAGATTTTGCGCGACATCGAATCATTGGATGGTCATACTGCGTTCTTGTTCGACAAAATTAACTTTTTAATGGATGCCACAGTCGGTTTCATTAATATTAATCAGAATAAGATCATTAAGATTTTCTCGGTGGCTTCGGTGGCATTTTTACCACCCACCCTGATTGCTAGTATCTACGGAATGAATTTCCGCATACTGCCCGAGCTGAATTGGTCGCTGGGTTATCCGCTTGCGCTAGTGCTGATGATCATTAGTGCTGTTACGCCGTTTTGGTATTTCCGTCGACGAGGCTGGCTGAAATAATTTGGGCTAGGCAGATGACCCGCACTACATAGTATGTTTATTGAAGTAATGCTTAATTAGGGTGCGCGATGCACCCTAATTATTTTGGATTGTGATTATTTGCTTAACTGAGCAAACGCTTTTTTCGCAATGCTAATCGTTTGCTCAATGACGGCATCATCATGTGCTGCCGACACAAAGCCAGCTTCAAAGGCAGACGGTGCGAGGTAGACACCTTCATCCAGCATGGCGTGAAAAAATTGATTAAACATGTCTTTATTGCAGGTCATCATTTCAGTGTAGTTGGTGGGTATTTTGTCTTTGAAATAAATACCAAACATACCGCCAACAGCATTCCCGCAAAATGCAATGCCGCTCGCTGCCGCTTGTGCAGATAAGCCATCGATGAGTTTACGAGTTTGCTTGGTTAGGTTGTCATAGAAGCCGGGCTTTTGAATAATTTTTAGTGTAGCCATGCCGGCTGCTACGGCGACCGGATTACCAGATAGCGTACCTGCTTGATAGACCGGACCGAGTGGAGCGAGATGTTTCATCAAATCAGCGCGACCACCAAACGCTGCCACGGGCAAACCACCACCGATGACTTTGCCCAATACAGTCATATCAGGCTGTATTCCATACAATGACTGAGCACCACCCAGAGCTACACGGAATCCCGACATCACTTCATCGAACAGCAACAACGCGCCGTATTGGCTGCAGAGATCGCGCATCGCTTTTAAAAATTCTGGCGTAGCCGGTAACAGATTCATGTTGCCTGCTACAGGTTCCACAATCACTGCAGCCACCTGATGCCCCATTTTTTTGAAGACTTCATCGAGCTGGGTTGGATTGTTGTAATCCAAGACCATCGTGTGTTTAGCGAAATCTTCCGGCACACCCGACGACGTTGGATTGCCAAAGGTTAGAAGGCCACTGCCCGCTTTAACCAGCATGGAATCAGCGTGACCGTGATAGCAGCCTTCAAATTTAATCACTAAGTCACGACCGGTTGCGCCACGCGCTAGTCGCAATGCACTCATCGCGGCTTCGGTACCTGACGATACAAGTCGCACTTGTTCGATGGATGGCACGATACGGCAAATTTCTTCGGCCATTAAAATTTCACCCTCAGTGGGTGCGCCAAACGATAAGCCGCGCGCAGCAGCTTCTTGGACGGCCTTAACCACATCGGGATGCGCGTGTCCCACAATCGCCGGTCCCCATGAGCCTATGTAGTCTATGTAGCGTTTGCCATCAGCGTCCCAGAACGATGCGCCTTCGGCATGCGTAATAAATCTGGGTGTGCCGCCGACTGAGCGGAATGCGCGAACCGGTGAATTGACGCCACCGGGCGTACTGCGCTGAGCGCGGGCAAACAGGGTTTCATTATTCGACACGTTATCTCCCGTGGTTATTGATAGCTTCTTGCACTGAAGCTTTTAAGTGTAGTGTTTTATTTTATTTCAGGATGCGGACGGATCGATATCGCCTTCGCGCGCCCAGAAAAAGCGATCAAGTACTAACTTACCCATACCAAGCCGCTGAGCGTGAGTCAGTGCGGCGTTGGTAAATTCTTCAGCTTCTGAGACTGCTTCTGGCACATCCAGACCATTCGCCAGCATCGCCGCCATAGTCGCCGATAACGTATTTCCTGCACCGACGAATGGGCCTGCTTGTCTGGGCCAGCTTGCACTGCGCACCAAGCCATCTTCTGAAAAAAGTAAATTCGTGACTTCAGACGCCTCGCCGGGTGCGCCGGTCACAAACAAATACTCACATCCGAATTCGATTAATTGCAGCGCATCCGTCTCAATCAGATTGTCTGTGCTGGGTTCGCGCCAAGTTTCGGCGAGGCGTGACAATTCATCTACCGACACCTGCAGCAAGGTTGTCTGAGGTATTAATAACTCACGCATCGCCATCAATGTTTCTTCACTAGCGTCTTGGTCTGGCAGCATCGTGGCGAAGGGATCCAGCACTAGCGGTATCTCTGGATAATCAGAGACAATCTCAGCAATCACAGACACATGCTCGATGCTGCCCATATAACCCACTTTAAATGCAGATACCGGCATATCTTCGAGTAGTACGCGGGCCTGATCCGCAACCCAATCAGGATCAACAGCCTGCACGTCTTCAGCCCCGGTGGTATCAGAGATCGCCAATGCAGTAATTACAGATAGACCGTGGCATCCCATTGCAGCGAATGCGGCAAGGTCGGCTTGTATGCCAGTCGCGCCGACGGGATCAGCGACCCCAAAGGTTAAAACAAGCGGAGAAGTTTGGTTTTGCACAAGGAAAAGATTACTATATAAGGCCAAGTATTCTACTTTAAGGGCTGTACTGTGAGCGATAAAGAGACTGAGCAAGAATTCAAGACATGGATGTGCCTTATTTGTGGCTGGGTATACGATGAAGCAGCTGGTTTGCCGGATGAAGGCATCGCTCCAGGTACTCGCTGGGATCAAGTGCCAATGAATTGGACGTGTCCTGAGTGTGGTGCGCGTAAAGAAGATTTTGAAATGGTTGCGATTTAATTGATTTGATCGATTCAAGCCTTACGCTAACTTGCTTAAGTCGGGTGGTGTGAGGCTAGTTTTATAAGATTTGTCGCCAAAAAGCCCCGACTGCAGGAATTTTATTTGCCAATATTTTAAGTAGTTGTCTTTTTTGTTAGAGTTGCGCCATTTTCGTACAGCTTGCTGCGGGTGGCGTAATGAATGTTCTAACAGCGCAGACAAATATCCGACCTGATGTGTTGGTCGTCGACGATAGCAATACGATTCGTCGTTCAGCGGAAATCTTTCTTTCTCAAGCGGGCTACTCCGTTCGTTTGGCCCACGATGGTTTTGAGGCCTTGTCGAGTATTGTTGAGCAGGCGCCCGCGCTGATTTTCTGCGACATCCTCATGCCCAGACTCGATGGCTATCAGACGTGTAGTCTGATTCGTGCCAGCGAGCAGTATCACCATATCCCCATCGTTTTACTTTCCTCTCGAGACGGTCTGTTCGATAGAGCACGCGGCGTTTTGTCGGGTGCTAACGCCTATCTCACCAAACCTTTCACCAAAGACAGTCTGATTAAGACAGTCATGGATCTGATTCCTAAAGCAGTGGACACCTGATTTGTTTACATACCGAGGGTGGATTTTATCGGCGGACTTTCAATTACTTTTATAAAGAGCTTTTATGACCCGACACAGTATTTTGGTAGTAGATGACTCACCGACGGATAGACACTTTTTAAGTGAATTACTTTTATCGCAGGGATATCAAGTGACAGCGGTAGATAACGGTGAAGCTGCACTTGCAGCTATTAAAAGTAACCCACCCCATCTGGTGATTATGGATGTGGTGATGCCCGGTCAAAATGGATTTCAAGCCACGCGTGAAATTACCCGTGATCCTGCGACGCGTTCTTTGCCCGTCATCATTTGCACTAGCAAAAACCAAGAAACAGATCGTATTTGGGGTATACGCCAAGGTGCGCGTGATTTTATGGTCAAACCAGTCGATCAGGCCTTGTTGCTGCAAAAAATCGCAACACTGCTCAGTAACGTCAGCGCTTAGTGATGACGAATTGTGTCTGATACCGCGCTATCCAAACCCGATAAAGAGCTGGCCTTACGAGACTATCAGCGCGATCTGCTGACGCGTACTCAGTCGGCTCAGCAGTCAAATTCTGTTTCGCAAAAACGTTTGGCATTTTCAGCTGGAGGATATCGCTGGTTGATTCAAATGGAAGACGCCATAGAAATCATGCCCATGCCGCCCGTGGTAGTTGTGCCCGGAACCCATGACTGGTTTAAAGGTTTGATGAATTACCGTGGCAGATTAGTCAGTGTGATTGACTTCAATCGACTGCTGGCTGGACCTAGTAACTCACACAACCACAATGATCGCTTGATCGTTTTATCTGATCGCTTATCTGTGCCTTGCGCCTTGCAGGTAGCCGATTTGCGAGGATTGCTTGATCTAAATTATTCACAACCAAAATCCAGATCAACCGCGAATCATCCATGGTTGGGTGCGCGCTATGTCATCGATGATGTTGACTGGTATGAATTGAATTTGACACAGATGCTGACGGATCCTGTGTTTTTAAAAGCTTATGCAGAGTAGCCGTTGTTTCTAATGTCTAGCGCTACTTTTCTTAATTATTTTGTTTGGAGTGGTGTGTATGAATGTTGACCAGATGCCTGAGTTTCAATCCAATCAAGCCAGCCCATCAAAGGGAGATACGATGATTTCCGGATTCAGAACTTTGGATGGGTTCTCGCAGTTTTTTCAGCATCTAATACAGCGCAGTACGCAGCTATGGCCAGCATGGTCCTTAGCTCGAATCAAGCGACTGGTATTCATTTTGTTTCCCATATTTTTTCTTTCATTTATTTTATTCTCTTGGTTGAATGCCCGATATACACACATGGCAGTAAGTCGCACTCAAGTCGCCAGCGATCTGTTAATGCATTCACAGCGCTTGGGTAAGGCCGCTCCTAACGCCATACAAGGTAATCCAGCAGCATTTCTTCAACTCGCGCAAAGTCGTAATGCCATCGCTCAAGAAATTAATGTATTAGTGGCCGGTGGAATGTGGCAGGGCCGAACTATACCTGCGGCTGAGGGCGCAAGCTCTGAGCAAATTATCGCAATCAAAAATTCCTGGGTTAAATCTGATCAGGCCTCGGGTCAGATTTTAGACATGGAAAAAGCACTCACGGGCTTTAAATCGACGCTTAAAACCGCCAATACTATTGCTCCAGTATTGCTAGAGTTATCTGAACAGATCGCAAGTTTGTTGGCGCAGACTGGAGCCTCGCCACGCGAAGTGGCAGCTGCAGGGCAACTCGTGATGCTGACACAGCGATTAGGTAAGAGCATGAATGAATTCATGACACCCGAGGGAATCAATCAAGAGACCGCCTTCATGCTGGGAAAAGATGCGAATACTTTTAACGATATTTTGATGGGATTTTTGGAAGGTAGTCCTGTATTGAGATTGCCTGCAACGACACAACCCGATGCGCGCGCGCGTCTGATCGAACTGCAAGCTGCGTTTGAAAATTATCGTCGCGAACTGGCGGGCACCCTAACTAACATCAGAAAATTCATCGCTGCTAAAAATGCAGAGCGTATCTTATTTCAAGAAAATGAGCCCTTACGCGAGCAGCTGATTAATTTACAGTTGGGCTATCGGGAGCAAGAACAAACAAGTAGTTGGACCAGTTGGGGTTTAACGCTGAGTGGAGTCTTCACTCTATTGCTTGCAGCAGGGGTTGCGTGGACATTGCTAATGGAAAGTCGTCGTAAAGCGACTCAGGCTGAGCAAAATCGCATTGAAGCTGAAAGTAGACGAATAGAAGCAGTGCAGGAAGAAACAGCGGCACGCCAGATTAATCAGCAAAATCAAGCTGCAATTTTGCGTCTAATGAATGAGTTACAAGAAATCGCAGAAGGCAATCTCACCATCAAGGCTACCGTCTCAGAAGATGTTACCGGAGCAATCGCTGATTCAGTAAACGTCACGCTAGAAGAGCTGTGCCTTTTATTAGCCAAAGTAAGAAAAACGGCAT
>JACCEE010299387.1_pt1 | contig 45886 bp, 54 predicted proteins | sample 7449931 | NCBI WGS metagenome assembly JACCEE01 (sample SAMN15323457, study PRJNA562643) | freshwater metagenome | isolation source: river surface water | place: USA:Blue River Watershed | collected 2017-08-19 | reverse complement strand
GGGCATATTAAATATTCATCGTCCAACCCAGGTGATTCATAAATTATTTTTTTATAATCACTTTGCTGATCATTTCTTACCCAGCCATGCTTTTCAATATATAATTGCAAGGAAATCAAATTTATTTTCTTAATTGCTTCACTATCTTTTATTTTTGAAGCAAAAGTAAATTTACATCTCACTTTATTTCTCCTTTTTGTCAATTCTAGGGAATTCTGTTTCAAGTTCCTCCACAGTTATTCCCATGCGCAATCAACTTAACCGACAATAAAAGCACCAATCCAGCTAAAATTAAAATCACAGTTATAAAATTAGCGCGTTGGGCTGCAAAAAACTGCTCACTCTCTTTTTGTTCATTTCTAGCAAATACACCAAGTATTTCCAGATAAATATCTTCTTTATCCATTCCATGCTCGAAATAAAAATTAACTAAATCTATTGTGCGATCTATTGTTTTTGGCTTATTTAAATCTTGCATTTTAACTCTCCTTAAAAAACTTCATAATATATTAAAACCAACTACCAAATAAAAACGATTTAAAATATTGAATTAAAGACAAACCAATATTTTTAAACCAATTCAAAATTAATTCAAAAACTTTAAAATCTTTAATAGGATTAATTATACCAAAATACCAACAAAGCACAAATAAAATAACAAATGCTTTTATTGTAATACTAAAACTTATTTCTATTTTAGAAACGCCATTAATTTTATTTTCTATAAATTCAGGAAACGCACTAATTAAACAAATCAAAATTATAATAAAGTAATTATCAAATGATGTGAAATAGGCTTTATTGAAAGCTAAGGTTAGCAATGCAGACAAGAAATGATGCTTCCCGCCCATAAACCATGCTAAACCAAAAACCACCAATAAAGCCGCGTTACTCATTGCAATAATCCTTCGCTTTTAAGCCTAGAAAGCATTTTAGCCGCTTTTGAAGACTGGCTGGTATCTTTAACGCCTTTTAATTTAAAAAAGGCTTGCGAAGCATTTAAACCAGATTGAAGCAATAAGTTAAACTCTTTGTAAAACTTCATTTGCTCAGCACTAATTTGGCGAGCAACTTGACGCTTCTTAATTTCTTCAACACTATCAACTCTTTCAGCACCTTGACGCACACTGCTAATTGGAGCTAAAAATCCAATGCCTTGACTTTGACGTTTCTCTTGACGTTCTTGAAATAACGCCGTCAATGGCAATACGTCATTTTGAACTAAAGGTTGATTTTGTTCGCGTTTTTGAGGCGAAACCGCATTTGTTTTCACTTCATTTGACGCGATTGGCACATCTTTTGACGCTTCATTTTTGATGATTGATGCGTCATTTGCAGGTATTGACGCAGGCTTATTAAACCATTGTGCCCACCATTTCTTAGCGGTTTCAATAAATGAGCTTTCCTTATCTGTCACGGGTACACTTCCTCTCGGGATCGGGTCTTTTAATTTAGCTGCATACGCAATTAAAAAGGTAGGCGATGCAACTACAATAAAAACGATTGGTAAAAGAATTAAATTCATAAACACAACTGGTTTTAATTCAAATCCTAAAACAGTAGAAAAGAAATTAGATGCTAATGTAAAGGCAACCATCATATTTTCTTTAGGAACTGCATTAGTTGATAATGTAGCATCTAATGCCGCTGCTAATTCTTTTTCTGCATGCGCTACATTATTTCTAGCGTTATTTAATTGCTCACTAAACGCCACCGCAGTTTGAACTTCTTTTAACTGCTTATCAATTTGAGTTAAATCATTAGGTAGTTTAAACTCTCTTCTTTGTTTCTTTAAATCAAGTAATTCCTCCTTGTTTTGAGTTGCTATTGATTTGTAACGTTTGCCGTCTGGAGCGACTTTCACGTCCCCGTTTTTATCCATTATTTGATCATTCGTAAAATCCCCAATGGCGAACGTTCTAAAGAATGTATCAATCTTTGCGTCAATAGCAGCATGATGCGCTTTTAACGCCGCGTCATTTGCTTCAGATAATGATTTGCGCTCATTTAATAAATCTTGACGCTTCATGCTTGCCGCGTCTGCGTCATTTTCTGAAATAGTTGATGCATCAAGTAATGACTTCACTTTAGCATTTGCTACGTCAAGTTTTGCTTGTGCAGCCTTTGCAATAGCAGTTTCATTCTTTGCTTTTGTTTCAAGATTCATAAAATGAGCAATCAATGGTGCATAAATCAAATAACACGTTACAAAGATTGAAATGCCAAGCAATAATTTAGCAAATTGTAAATCTTGTAATTCACCACTTGCTTTAGCGTGATAACAAATAATCCCAAAGTAATTGCGAGAGAACACGAAAATAAACGCAATCATAATGAAAAAGAATTGAGTAATTAAAGAATCCCCAGCCATTTTCCACCACGCATAGATTTCATAAGAACCTAAAAAGAACGTGATAAATTTAGCGAATCTAATAACAGATAAGTATTGGGTATTTCTATCCACTTGAGCATTTGTGATTTTAGCCATTAGAGTACCCCTATAGCAAACAAAATACCAACCGCGATCAACGCCGCTAATAATAAAAAATTATACATCTTGATTGTCACTTTTTAACCTCCTGTTGCTCTAACGGTTGATCTGCAAAGCAAGTATAATAAATTTCACCAAATCGGTATTGTTCGTGCTTATCACACATACTTTGAACTTCATTTAAAGTTAAATAACGCACAAATAAGCCAGTTAAAATTGAAAAGAAAAGCACTTTAATCATGATCTAATCCTTTAAATCCAATCTGATTCTTTATGTTTATTTAGAAATTCTTCTAAACTTCTAATCTCATTTGAAACAATAATATTAGATTTATTTATGTCACTAGAAATCTTAATTAGAACATCAATGTTTAAATCATTAGCAATCATTTCCAACGCTTTTTTTAGTTCAAAACTCATTCGGAGAACTTCAGTCGCGTTTAATTCAGTTTCGTTTTCTCTATCCATTGTAATCACTCCAAATTTTAGCAACATAGTTGCGGGTTTCTTTATATGCTGTTAGCGCGTTCTTATTTAAAACAGCGTTTCTACCAGCGTTGTAACTACCTAAAGCAGACTTAATGGCGAGTTCTTTATCATTTGGATAAATCCTATCCCAAAAAACTAATTCTGCTTTTAGAATCTTTGCTCCACAATAAAGGTTATTATCAACATCTAACAACCACTCTTGTTTTTCTAATTTAGTAACCAACTTCTCTTTAGAGCATAATCGCGCATTAAATGGCATTACTTGCGTTAAACCAGTTGCACCAACAGGTGACTTTGCATTTGGATTCCAACGGCTTTCTTGTTTAATTAACGCACGAAATAAACGTTGCTCAATTTTCCATCTCTTTGCATGGCGGTTTGCTTTCTGTTTAAGCGTTTCGCCCTGTGGCAACTTCTCATTTTCAACAACAGATTCCTCGTCTTCTTTACTTTCTTCTGGCTTTTCAATAACAGGAGCTTTAATGATTTGAGCACTGCTTTTATTTGAAAACAAACCTCCAATTAAAAAAACAAATCCACCAGCTATTAAGAAAATGATTGTTTCATTGCGATAATAAATAATCCCAATAATTACTAAAAAACACCCTCCAACAAATAAAACGCTTTCCATTCCATACGCACCCCGTTGTCTTTTAAGGATAAGAATAGACGGACAGGAACGCGGTCGCAATAGATGACAACAAAAATGAGAACGCGGTTGCATTTTTAATTAAGGCATTATATAATTACATCAATACCTTAAACGAAACGGATTTTTATGAGAGATAAAAATGGCAAGCATTATGCAGAATACAAAAGGCTGTATTTTCAGCTAAAAAGGGTTATGACGCACAACCAAATTCAAGCCGCTGTTTTACAACAAGTTACAGAATGGAATATTGAAATTGAAGCGTCAATTAAGAAGGAAAGGGATTTATTGGCTTATTTTAGAGCGTCAAGAATGACGGGTCTGGTGACAGTGAAGTCTTTGACGCAATCGTATTTAACAGGGGTAAGAAGCCCGCCACAATGGCTTATTATCGCGCTCACTGCGCTTGTGAAGCGTCAACATTCAGCGAAAGGAGAAACTTCAAAATGAAGCGTGCGTTATTTATCGGATTGTGTGCAGCGTCAATTAGCGTCAATGCTGCAACAAGTGACAAAGAAGCCTGTATTGCGATTGCAGCCAAGAAAAATGTAGGGGTGTGTAATCTAAGTGGGCTATCAAAAAAAGATGCTAAAGAGGTATTGCAAGCGGCTGTGTATGCCGATCCTAATATCAGTCCACAAATAGCTAATTTAGCTTTAGTCCAAAATGCGGGCGACGTTTTTAAAGGAATGAGCGGGCTTGACCCAGATAAGTCAGTCTGTCTTAATAACAAGCATAAATTCACTAACTGTTAAGGAGAAGTTTTAATGTCTGCTTTAAACAACTACAGCACATCAAAAGACTTAACCAAATTAAAGGAACTACTTGATCAAGGATATAAGGTTGTTTGTTTTATTGCTCATGAGCATTGGGTTGAAGCATTCGTATCTGAAAAAAGACATTTGCCTTTAACAAAACAAATAGTTTATACGGTTAATAGAACCTATAATTTTAGTTGTGGGGGTACCTTATTTGAGTATTTCCAAAAAAATAACATAGCGTTTATTACCCCAAATTTAGACAACAAACTTTAAAGGAGTAAGCCATGAAGGAAAGTACAAAGAAAGGGCTTGATTATTTGCAAGCAAAATATCCACGTTCTTTTGATTTAGAAAACCCATTGCCATTAGCTGTCGGCACTTACGATTACGTTAGAAATGAATTTTTTGCGAATTTACCCGATGGCGTGGATTGGAAAAATGTAAGAAAGGCGTTGGTTTATTTTACGGGGAAAGACGCTTATCGGGCGTGCTTAACTTTGAATGCGCCGCGTTATGATTTAAGAGGACGTGCAGTTGGCGTGGTAACTCAAGAACACCTTGATATAGGGAAAAGAAAACTTGAGGAACAATTAGCAAAAAAGAAGCCAAGGAAGAAATCAAAGGTTGCGGTGGTGAAATCACTTGCAAAACAAACCGAAGAAACAAAGCCACGCAAACCTAAGGGCAAAAAGGTAGTGATTACTGGCGAATCAAAATCCACGCCAACTGTTACGGTCAAGAAAAAACGTGCGGTTGTAATTCCTCAAAAACCATAGAAAACAGGCGGGGAAACCCGCTTTTTTTTGCCATAAATAACCCACTGAAAATAATTTTTACAAACCGCTTGCGTTTTTTGTTAGCATGTTCTATACTGATTTCAACAGGTGAGGCAAGGGGCTTCATCACAAACCAGGAGAAACATCATGAAAACTTACTTCACAAGTCAATTAAACCGCGCAGCATGGGCAATTCGCAAAGCAGCCGCACAAGCTATGAATGTTCGCGTTTCAGATGTTTCTTGGAAAGTGTGCCTCGACATGGCGCGCAACAACGAAACCTTCTTAGGAGAAGTAAAAATGGAAACCATCAGCCTCGCACGCTTTGAGCGCGCTGCAAACTCAAAAGAAGTAATCACAGCGATTTTCAACGCTACCATGAAAACAGGTCATGATATGACCCAGCCAAAAGCATGGATCAAAGGCGATAAAGTACGCATTTACCTCGCCGCGAAAGGAGCACGTAGAAACTCAGATATGGGTTACCTCACCCTTGAAAATGGAAAGGTAGTGATGGGCGGGAAAAGCGGTTGGACGCATAACACGACACAAGGAATCATTGCCGCCGCTGAAGCAGCGATAATAGCAAATATTTCAGAAGATGACGCAGTAGAAGTGAGCCGTACCGTGAAAGACCTTGGCGAAAATATGATCATAACAACCTACGACGCGAAAGGAAGAATTATTCGCTCATATTGGGCAGATTAGAAAAACACCGCCCCAGAGCGGTTTCTCTGGGAAAATCAAACCATTGAAACTTTACAAGGAGAAATAACATGAAACCACAATACATCAACATGAGCGAAAAAACCTTCACAGAAATGTGTGAAGAATTAGCAGGCGGGTCATATGTGGGAGTGTACGAATATGACGATGGCGAGTTAGGCTTTTCACTCCGCAGCGGCGGAACAAATAACCAAGGTGACCTTATTGTGATTGGCGGCTACGAAGGTGAATACGGATTTGACGGCGATGATGAGGAAAAGATTGAAATCGCCGCTGAATGGGCTGAGAAGAGCATCCTTCAGGCTCTCGAAGGAAAGAAATAGATGATCTGTGAACAATGCGGGGCAGAGTTCACGCCCCAAAATAGTGAAACGGTGTGCGCTTCCTGTATCGGGAAAGCACTCCAAAAGATGCGAAAATCAGAAATCGTGAAATGCATTGATTGCGGCGTTGAATTTCAGCGCATAATCACAAAAAGAAACAACCCTAAATGCAGAAAATGCCAAGGTCGTGAGCGTTGGCATAAATGGAAATCACGCCAATAGCTGAAATAAAAACCCACGCCTAATAAACGTGGGTTTCTTTTATCAAACATCAATAGGTTCGCCACCCATCATTGCAAGCATCTCTTTTTCAACGTCACGATTAAGCGCGTGTTCCTCCGTAAATTTTTCGGGATAACGCGCTTTTAATTTATTGATATTCATATCCATTAATTCCTCAAAAGTCGTGCCAATAGAATCGGCGGCGAGTTGCATATACCAAAACGAATCCCCTAATTCTTCGGCGGCATTTGAAAAGCTAATGCGTTTGCCGCTGCTTTCAAGCCCATTCATAACGTTTTCAGCTAATTCGCCCGCTTCGGTGCAAATTCCTAAAACAGCGTGCAAATAATTTTTATCCCCTGTGAATTGCAAGGGCTGTTTAACGGGTTCTCCTTTCCCATAATAAGCGGCTTTCTTAAAGACATCTAATCGCTTTGCCGCTGCGACAAAATCGCTTAACGCCAATTCTAGGGCTTGTGCGTCAACGTGTTCGGGATAGAAGAAAGGCGAAACTGTACGGCGGACTGCAACGGCATATTCTGAAGGTGACATAATAAATCCTTTAATGGAGGTGCTAAAATTGGCATGGATTTTAAATTTTAGACAGCAAAAAAGCCCATGCTGAAAACATGAGCTTATAATGCTGAAAACATTGACCCCGCGCTTGAAAGTTTGCAGACCAGATAGCGTGGGAATTGAGCAGTAAAACCAAAACCACCCGTTGTTTTTTATTATCCAATAAATCGTTAAATAATGCAAGCCTTTAATGAAAAAAAAAGCCCATGTTTGGGGAAACATGAGCTTTCAAATAAAGGTTTTCATAAATCAATCGCTAAGGTAATTATAGCACTTTATCCTCTTAATTTCAACTCCAAAAGGATATTTTCCACAGCCCAATTCACCAACGTTTTCCCATGCGCATTAATTACCGTCGTTAATTCTTTTAACACCCATTGACGCTTTTGCTCGCCCGTCATACTCCCCAAACGATCCGCCTCAATTACAAGCGCACGAATTAATTCATAACGCTCACATCCCAATAAATCCTTAAAATTTTCATTAGCACTAAAAATGCCAACAATAAAATGCCATAGTTTCTTAAACATAATTACTCCTTTCTACCAATTTGGAAACGGTTGTGTGGGGACTTGAATTGGTCTTGCAATGTTTTTAGTAATGCGAATATAATCAGAGTATCCATACACTGAATTATCATTTTGTGGTGACGTTCCACTCCTAATTCCATGCGATGATCCATCACTATCTATTGCACCCGAATTAGAGTTTGACGCCTCCAAATTCCCATTTAGATATAAATAAAAATTATTGCCATTTCTTGTCACTGCAATATGATGCCATGCTCCATCACTAACATTTGTTGTTCCTACTAGAAAAGCCGCCGACGGTACAAAATTATAAACATAGAATCCTAATTTATTTGGATATGCTGGATGAGAAGGCGTTACTCCCCACGCATTAGCTCCCCATGAAAGATTATTTGTCAATAGTTGCGGGGCATTGGAATGTGAAATTTGATAATGCCATATTTCAAAAGTAAAATTTGAGCTCCTAAAAGATAAAGAGGTATGATTTGGGATGCTTAAATAATCACCATTCCCGTCAAAATAGATGCTTTTATTACCCCATTTTGCTTGAGAACTTGAAATAGTGGTATTACCAAAAACTGAAATAGAATGGTTATTTTTAGAATAATCCTTAATTACCCCATCTCTCGCACTTAAAAGCAGAGAAACGTTGTTGAAATAAGGATCATTCGTTAGGGCTTGACTACCAAGTAACATTGCAAATTTCTTCTTTGGTAGTTGCAGAATCAATTAGAGCAAATTTAGCAGATTCATTTGCGAATAAACTTTGAACAAAATCGCCAACCGTTGCTGCCATTGCATAAAATTCATTTTCAGAAAGCTCTCTAAAAGAACCGTCCTTAAATTTAAAATTCAAAGGGAATAAAGAACCGCCTATTTGTTTTTTTAGTTGTGCAGCATTTGAAACAACGCTTAATTTATTTTGGCTTTCATCTGAACAATCGCACAAAACACCATTCCATAAAACACCTTTTTCTTGTGCTTCGTGTTTATGAGATGTAATATTATACTTTTGAATTTCTTTAACTTGCTCTAAAGATAAATCATTGTATTCGTTATTTCTAGGATCAAGCTCGACTGCCGTTGCTCTAATGTTTTCTGGTAGAAATACTTTTTGAGAGCCTTCTTTAGGCGAATAAAAAACTTGATCTTCTTTAACCCAAATAATCATTTTAAAACCCCTTATTTATTGAAAATGTACCATGTATCGGTTGCTTTCTTTTGAAGTAAAACGCCTTGATATTGTGCGTCAATCGTTTTTGACCCGCCGCTTGTGCCGTTCAATGTTACGCCCGCCGTCGCTTGAATGGTTGTTACGCCCGCGCCACTTCTAAAAACCGTTAAGGTATTGCCAACAGCAAACGCAACGCTTGCATTCGTAGGAATTGTGAAGGTATTTGCACTCGCGCTTGTCATATCTACCGTTACGGTATTTGCATCGCTTAAAATGGGTGTATAGTTCCCCGATTGTGCATTGACTGTGGGCGTTGGTAAATCACTCGCTTGAATCGCACTTAAAACAACGTTAGTGCCATCGCCACGAAGAAACCGTCCACTTGTTACCCCGCCCGCTAACGCATTGATGGCGAGTTGTTGCGTTGTTTGTCCAGTGCCGCCTTTTGTTATTGGGAGCGTACCTGTGAAATTAGTTGCATTTACGTCGTCAACTAATGCAACCGTGCCGCTTTTATCGGGCAACGTGAAAGTCCGCAGTGCAGTTAATGATGTTTCAATTATTTGAAATAACTTTGTTCTAATTTGGTCAAAAAACATTTTAATTTCAGCTCTGTTGTAAAGCTAGAATAAACTCACGCATATTTTCTTCAGGCGTTGGCAATGGAGGCATATTTTTACCGCCCAAGTTTAGCACAAATGGCTGCAAATACCTATCCTTTGGAGCAGAAGGCTTAGGCAAGTTCCCTAAATTAGGCAAGTTCATTAACATTGAAGGGTTTAATCTTGGCATGACAAACCCGCCCGCGTTTAATTTTGTTACGCCATTCTTTACACGCTCGACAAAGGTTGTTACTTTTGAAATTGGGGCTTTCCCAATAAATTCCAAAATAGGAGCGGCTAATTTGGAACGCCCTTGCCGCGCTGTAACAACGTACTCATTTGGCGTAAGCATTGCAGGGACGGTATCTGAATCCCCAACACCATCAACCCAACCACCCGCATTTCTCATTTGTGGATTAGCAGAAAATCCCTCGCCGCCACTCGTTGCATGATGCACTGTTACGGTCGCGTTCATTGCGTCAACTTCTTTTTTGAGAATGCCTAATTCTTCTTTTAATTTATCAGCATTAAGTTTGGCGGTTAAATCAATACTCATGCCAGTTTCCGATAACTTGCCTATTTCATCTTGATAAACCTTTAATTGGTTAAGCGCATTTGTTTCTTGTGTTGCTAAATCAGAAGCATTCTTTTCTCCAATATCAATTCTTTGTTGATTTGCAGCCTTTTCTTTTTCTAATAAAGCAACACGTGCTGCTGAAATATCTGTAATTAATTTTTCAGCATCTTTAACTCGCTCTAATTTGCTCGCTTGTTGCTCTGCACTTTCTAATAATTTCTTGCTACCTTCAATATCTCCAGCATCGGCGAGTGATTTAGCTTTTAGAAACGCATCTTTTGCTTTAGCAATTTCTGCAATTTTTCCATACTCAACACTGCCTTTTAAGTCACCAGCGCGTGCAAGCTCTTGAGATTTCTTTAATGCTTCCTCTGCACTAAGATTTATTTCTTTTTGTTGTTTTAGCGCGTTATCACGATCTCCTTTTTCACGGCTTAATAATTCAAGTCGCCTTCTTGATATTTCAGTCAATAAAGATTCTGCAACTGTAGCATCGTTGATTTTACTAACCATACTTTCTGCATTATCAAGCAATTTCTTACTTGTTTCAATATCAGCGGTTGGTGCAAAAGCCTTTGCGATAAGCTCACTTGATTTAGCAGAATATGCAGCCTGCTTTTCTGGTTCACTCTTATTTTTTAATCTTAATTCAAATAACTTATCCTCTAAAGACATTTTCTCATTTGCAAGAGAACGCTCTAAATCTAATTGTTTATTTCTGTCTTTAAGTTTTAAATCAAATAACTTATCTTGCAAAGATGTTTTCTCTGCGACAATATCCTTCTCAAGGTTAATTGATTTTAACTTAAAATCCTCAAGTTCTTTTGAGATTTTTTGATAAGCGGATTGAACTGATTTATAATATTTCTCTTGTAATGAAATGCGCGCTTCAATATTTTCACGCTCTAAATCATTCATTTTGCGATTTAATTGGTCGCCATCTTTAATGGTATTTTCAGCTTGCGTTTTCTTTAAAATATACATTTTATCGTTTAACAGATTACCAACTGTTACGCGATTTTTTTCAATAGTTAAAATATCATTTGCAGATTTTGACTCAATCTCTGCAATTCTTTTTGCTTTATTTAAATAAAAGTTTTCATCAAACTTTTCTCCTTTACCATCTAAAACAGAAGCCCTTGCTCTTGCTTCTAAAGCAGCAGTTTCTTGATTTATTTGAGCAATATCTACGCTCGCCTTTTTTTGAATTGCGCTTTTCTCTCTTTCCTCTAAATAAGAGTTTCCTTTTTGCAATGCTTGCGTATATGCTATTTCGCCCGCTAATTGTATTTCACTTAACTTTTTATATTTAGCAGTTTGTGAATCAAGTATCGCTTGTCTTTGAGCAGCCTCACGCTCCATTTCTTCTTTTTGAGCGACTGCACTTTGTTTAATTTTAGGGTCTTCAATAAAACGATTCTTAATCATACCCAATTCTTTTCTTAATTGGGCTTCTTTTTGCAATTCCTCACGCTCTTGTTTGCTAATTGATAAGCCAGCTTCTTTGCGCATTTTTATTTCATCAATTACGCCTAATTGACCAATTAAACCAGCTTTATATGTTTGAAGTTGCTCTGCATTCAACTCATTAATTCTTTTCTCTGTATAACCCGCAGATTCTAACGCTTCTTTCTTGTCCTTTAATGATTTAACAAGTTCTTGTGATTTAGCAGCTTCATCGCTGCTCGCATTCCACGCTTGAATAGCAGTTGTAATTAAAGAAAAAGCCGTATAAACTGCGCCAGCAGCTAAAGCAATCCAGCCTAAATTTTTTGCAATAGTTCCTAAACCAATAAGCGCACCGCTTAAAGTTGATACAGAGAAAGCAGTCGCACTAATTGATGCTGTCGTTGCAACAAACCCACCCACAACCCGACCAAGCATTGCAGCAGTTAATTCAATTAATTGGTATTTTAAAATAACGATTGCCGCTGCTAATGCACCTAACGCAATAATTGCACCAGAATGATAATCGGTGAACTTCAAAAACGCTAAAGCAGCATCAACTATTACTAAACCTGCCTTAATAAATACCCCTGTTATATTTGCAATAGCGGGGGTTGATGCAACTAATGCTTTCTTAACATTTAAAACTTTCTCTACTGTTTCATCTGAAAAACTTTCCCAAATTTTAATTTGTAATGCTTGATATGCACCTTGTAATTTTCTTACCGCACCACCAATCCCGCTTTCCATTTGTTGCGCAACTTCATTAGCACGCCCATTAGCATCTGAATATGCGTCCGCCAATTCTTTTGCAGTTGTTTTACCAGAATTAAAAACTTTCATTAAAAGTTCAAATTCTTTTCTACCTTCTTTTGTATCCCAACCCTTAACAAATGTTTTAGCAATTTCAGCAAAGTCCGCGCCTTTTTGTTTAGCGTCAGCCATTACTGAAAATATATCTTTAATCGCAGTTGTTTTTCCAATTTTAGCATCGGTTGCTAAAACATCAATTCCAAACTTATTTAAAACTGTGGCGGTTTCAGAAACCCCGCTCCGCATATTCATTACAAATTGCTTTGCGGTCTTTTCTGTAATTCCAAACACCCTTTCTTGTTGAACACGAACTTTATCAATAGATTCTGCTAATGTTTGCCCTGGTTTAATTAAAGCGTTAATTGACCCCATTGCGTACTTACCAAACGCATTAAAAACGTCACCAGCATTTGCCCCCTTGACTTTCATGTCCTCTAAAACGTCAATCAATGGGCGAACTTTACCCGCCGCGTCTTTTTGCGCAGTAGCAAATTGTTGCGCAGTGGCTGTTCCTTCATTTGTAACGCCATCTAAAGCGACTTGACGTTGGGCAAGGTCTTGTAATGTTCTTGTGAGCTTACCGCCTTCAACTTGCAATTCTAGGTAGGCTGTGCGCAATGCTGTTCCCGCCTTACTTCCCACAATATTTTGGTTCGCCAAAACGCCCATAATGCCGAGCATTTGACCAAAAGATTGATTTGCAGCATCGGCGGTTGTCCCCGCGTATTGTACCGTGTAAGCAATGCGTTGCATCGATAACGCCGACGTGGTCATGGCGTTTGTCATGGCGTTTGCCACAGACTTCATTGAATCAACGCTAAGATTGAATGAATGAACTGTACCGATTAAAATTTCAGTTGTTCTTTCTACTGAATACGCGCCCGCTTCCGCCAAATCCAAAACAACGGGGATTGCACTCATTGCTTCTTTTAAATTCAACCCGTTCATTGCCAACACACCAAACGATTCTGCAATTTGGGTTGCTGTATAACGAGTTGTTTCACTTAATTTTAAAGAACTTTTATTAATTTCATTAACGGTTGTTAAAAATTCAGTACCCATTAATGACGCTGCTTTTCTTACCTGATCATCAAATTCTTTAAAGGTATGAAATGATTCTGTGAAGAAACTTTTTATTTCACGACCAATTTCATAAAACGCTTCTCTAAATCCACGAGTTGATGCCCATTGCTCTAATTCAGGATTTTTCGCAACGACAGGGCGATCAACTTGCTTTATTTGAGCAGCTTTATTTGCAGCATCTTGTGCAATCTTAACCGCTTTATCGGCGGCTTCTTTTGCGATTTTAACCGATGCCTCCGCCGCTGCACGCTCCGATTTAGTAGCGTTTTCAGAAAGCGATTTTAATTGGTTTGTTTTTTGCTCTAATGCTTTTCCTAAAGCAGCAGCACGGGCGTGTGCTATTTCTACAAAAGCTAAAGCCCGTTTTGAATATTCATTTGTAGAAATGTCAGCGGCTTCACGCGCTTTCTTTGCGTCCTCATGAGCCTTCTTAGCAGCATTTGCATTTTCTTCATAAGACTTCAAATCAAACGCTTTTATTGCTTGACGGACTTTAGCGGCGTGCTCTTGCTCTAAATCTAAATACTTTTGAACTGCTTGATATTTCTTACTTGCTAAATCACTGGCTCTTTCAACACCAGCTAAAACCTTATCTTGTTCAGCAACTGCTTTCTTAGCAGCAAGTTCTTCACGCAATAATTTCTTAGCAAAATTAACCTTTTCTTGCTCTAATTTCTTAGTAGCTTCAATTTCAGCTTTCTTCGCAGCCGCAGCTTCTTTTGCCGCTGCTTTTTCAGCTTCTCTTAATTCTTTTGCTGCACGTTTTTCAGCCTCCGCAGCTTCTTTTTGCGCAGCTTTTTCTTCTTTAATCCTTTGTTTTTCAGCCGCTGCCGCCGCCTTCTTAGCCTCTTTTTCTTCCTTTAAACGTTGCTTTTCAGCTTCCGCTGCCGCTTTCTGTTCAGGCGTTTGTTGTGGTTTCGATAAAGCGTCAAAAAGCGCGTTAATTTCTTTTGTGGTGACTTTTGCAATAACGCCTATATTAGCAACGCCCGCCGCTGTATTAAGCAAAGGCTGGGTGTTTATATTCGCAATAACAACACTTAACTTCTCAATCGCACTCGCCGCGTCTGAAATCTTATTTACATCTAATTTAATTAAGCCTTTTGCGAATTTATCAAATGCCGCACCAATAGCATTTAATTGCTTTGGTTTTATTTCATTATTTGCTTTAGCAAAATCACTTAATGAACTTGCAGCCCTTTGTACGCTTGCACCAACCCCAGCAAAGCCTTTCATTGCAGCCACAGCATCTTGAATAAGCGACGGGAAAATATTCATTACTGCTTTCCCGATCCGCTCTAATGAATCAGCCGTAACCTTTAAATTTCCCGTTACAGAAACTTTCATTGCTGAATTAAGTTGCTTTAACTTATCAACTGGTATTGCAGCCAATACTTGGCTTAAATCAATTAAATCTAAACTTATTTCAATAATCTTATTTGTATTAAATCCTACAATAAGATTAGTTAAAGAAACTAAGCCCTTACTTTTAATTCCATCAGCGGCTTTACTTATTTCTTTTAAAACATCTCTAAACTCTCTTAATTTTGGTGCAGAATTACCGAGTTGTTGTGAATAATTTGCAAGGTTATTTAAAATACCTGATTTGATAGTTCCTACATTTATGCCAATATAGCCAATATTATCACTTACAGAAGCGAGTTGTTTATTGGCTTTACTCATTTTCTCTAACGCATTTGAAACATTAACAATATGCTTAGATGTTTGTGCAACAAAGGTTTGTGACGTGCCAATTAATTCAAGTCCAGCCGCTGTATCTAATAAAACATTGGTTTTCAAAGAAGAAATTGCGTCACCAATATTTTTAAGTGCTTTACCAGCAGCTTCTGTTTTTGTATCATTAATCTTTGAAATAGCAGTTGCTAAAGCATTAACTATTTGTGGATTAATTGCATTAATATTAGTTGAAAGTGTTTTAGCAGTTGATGCAAAAGTATTTAATTGAACTGTTTGCTTAGTTAAATCAGAAATATTTTTTGATAAATGACTAACGACTTGAGGATTTAATTTGACAGCCGCGCCACCAATTAATTCAAGTCCAGCACCAATGTCAAGTATTTTATTTGAATTAACAGCCGTTACTTTCTTCGATAAATTATCAAGCTCTTTACTTACACCAGCGTATGGTTTTTCAGTTACCTTTTGAGTAACAGAATTAAATTCTTTTATTGCATTATTTAAATCAGAAACACCTTTCTTAGTTTCTGTTATCTCTTTTAAATAAGTTGCAGTTGCTGAAATATTTGAAGTTGATATAGCATTTAATGCGGGCGTTAAAGCTAATATCGCAGCGGTTGTTTCATTTAATTTATTTATATTTACTAAATTAATGCTATCACTTAACTTCTTAATCGTTGAATTACTAACTAATTTAACAGAATCACTTAATTCTTTTAATTGAGTTGTAATGACTGGCAAAACAGTAGTATTTATTTTTGCAATAGCAGAGTCTAACTCAACTATCTTTTGAGAATTAATTTGAGCAGAAATTTTACTTATTTGAGTTGCAGCAACCAATAATTTTTCTAAATTTTTAGAGGTGGCTGTTAGCTTTTCAGAGCTTGACGTTAATGAGTTAATATTCGTGCCAAGTTCTTTTATATTTTGAGCGGTTTCTTTAATTCTATTTGCTTGTAAATAAATTTGACCAGCCGCGACTGCTACATTACTTAATGAAGCATAAGAAACTTCTGATATTTCTTTAGCCAATCCTTTAATTGCTAAAGCAGTTTTAGAAATAGGTTCAGCATTTGCTTTACTACCAGATTCAACCGCATTCTTTAGTGGCTTATGGTCAACATCTTTAATTGAATCACTTAATGACTTAACAGCGGAGGCAGTTGCTTGAATGGCGGGCGTTTGCGCAGAAATAGAGCTCGTTGATGCAGAAACGCTGTTTAAATTATTTGCAGAAAGACTTGAAATTGATTTTTCTAACGATTTAATCCCATTAGAAAACTCACCAACGGCTTTAGGAGTAAGTGAACTTATTGCACTCGATAGTTGCTCAAAAGGTTTTGTTTTAAGTTCTGAAATTGATTTAGATAAATCTTTAGTATTATCAGATGCTAATTTAATTGATGCGTTTTGAAATGATATTTTTTGAGCAGCAAACGCAACATCGCTTAATAAAGTTGGGAAAATTCCATTAATTGCGGTCGTTAATTTAGTAACCGCACTAGCAGTTTGCGTTAATGGCGTATAAGTCGCTTGATTTGCAGCTTTAACCGCTTCACTAAGCGGCTTAGGGTCAATCTTCTCAAGTGAAGTTGAAAGCGTTTTAACAGCCTCTGCGGTGGATTTAACCGCAAGTGACTTTCCTCCTAAATCATTTGCACCCTTAGCGACATCAATCAAAATACTAGGGAACAAATTCATAATACTTGACCCTAAAACTTTTATTGAAGCTGCTACGCCATCAATATTTTTAGGTGACAAACCAGAAGCTGCTTTAGAAAAATCAGATACTTGACTGAAATTAACTTTCTTTATTGCAATAGACAAATTATCAAAATTTATTGCAGCGGTTTTTATAATTGAATTTTGATTGCCAAGTTTTTCAACATTAAAAGAAATGTCGCTAATCAATGTTGGGAATATACCCATTAATGATTTATTCAAATCATTAATTGAATTTGAAACTTTCTTTACTGGCTCAGCATTTGCTTTATTACTAGATTCAATAACCGCATCCAAAGGCTTAAAATCTATAACCTTTAATGAATTTCCTAATAATTTAAATGCTTCAGCCGCGGCTTGAATTAAAGTGGTTTGTCCAATAATTATATTGGCAGACTTACCAACTTCATTTAATGAATTTGCAGAAATAACATTTATTGATTTATCAAGCGTTTTTAATCCATTAGAAAACTCACCAACTGATTTAGGCGATAAAGAATTAATAGCACTAGAAAGCTGCTCGAAAGGCTTTACTTTAAGTTCTAATATTGATTTTGCTAAATCTTTAGTATTATCAGAAGCTAACTTTATTGCAGAATTTTGAAATGAAATCTTTTGGGCTGAAAAAGCAACGTCACTTAACAGTGTTGGGAATATCCCATTTATTGCTAAAGTGAGTTTATTTACCGCGTCAGCCGTTTGAAGTAAAGGGGTATATGTTGCCCTACTTGCAGCACTTACAGCATCGTCAAGAGGTTTTGATTGAACTTTTGAGAGCGAAGTTGATAGTGATTGAACAGCGTCCGCCGTTGACTTAACAAATACAGATTTACCGCCCAACTCACTCGCACTTTTTGCGGTATCGGTTAAAATACTAGGGAAAATTCCCATAATACTCGAACCTAACGCCTTCATTGAAGTTGCAATAGAATCAATATTTTTTGGGGATAAAGAACTTGCCGCTTTTGAGAAATCAGTAATTTGACTAAAATTAACTTTCTTTACGGATACTGCAAGGTTATCAAAGTTTAACGCGGCTGTTTTAATTGTAGCATTTTGATTCCCTAATTTAGAGGCATTAAATGCAACATCACTAATTAAAGTCGGGAAAATACCCATAATTGACTTATTTAAATCAATTATAGCTTTTGATGTTTGCTTAATTGGTTCGGCATTTGCTTTACTTGACGCGTCAATAGCACTATTTAATGGTTTTGAATCAATAGATTTTAAAGAAACGCCTAAAGATTTAATTGAATCAGAAACGTTTTGAATTAAGCTAGATTGATTAACAATTAAATTACTTGACTTATTAACTTCGTTTAAATTGTTTGCAGAAATAGAAACGATACTTTTATCGAGAGATTTAACTGAATTTGAAAAATCATCGACAGACTTTAATGGCAAACCTTTTGATATTTCAGTTAATTGAGAAATAGGATTAGGCTTTATTTCATTTAACTGCTTAGAAAGTTCTTTTGTATTTGTAGCAAAATCTTTAATTAAATTAATCTGCGATCCTATTTGCGATATAGATACAGATAATTGATTTAATGGCGTTGAAACAACTGTATTAATTTCTTTAGAAAGTAAAGATAAGGAGCTGGTTGTTTTTGTAATAGGCTCAATATTTATTTTACTAACAGCCTCAACCAGCCCCTTTAATGGCTTGAAATCAACTTCTTTCAAGGAATCACTAAGTGTTTTAATTGATGTTGCAATACTTTGAACGCTATTTAATTGTCCAGAAATACCAGCAACTGACTTACTTATTTCATTTAAATTATTTGCAGAAGTTGCAGAAACATTTTTTTCAAGTGATTTAACAGCATTAGCAAAATCATCGACTGATTTTGGAGTTAATGCTTTAATTGATGTTGATAATTCATTAAAAGGAGCGGATTTTAATTCATTTATTGCTTTAGTTAAGTCTTTTGTATTTGTGATAGTTTCTTTAATACTATTAAGTTGTAATCCAACTTGTGAAATAGCAACTGCAACATTAGTTAATGGTGCATAAGAAACATTACCAACTTCTTTAATTAGCCCACTAATTGAAGTTGCAGTTTTTGAAATTAAATCGGGATTTGCTTTATTTGTAGAATCAATTATTGCATTTAAAGGTTTCGGATCGATAGTTTTTGAGTTTTCACCAATCGTTTTAATTGCCGCCGCACTACCTTGCAAATTAGTAGTTTGTCCAGCAATAACCAATGATGCTTTACTTATTTCACTTAAAGCATTAGAAGAAAGCGCGGTTGTATTATTAGCAAGTGATTTAATTGCATTAGAAAAAGCATCAGCATTTTTAGTTGGCAAGTCTTTTGCAGTTGCTGAAAATTCCGCCAATAAAGTTGGCTTAATTTCATTGGCTGCTTTTGAGAGTTCTTTAGTAGCAACCGCCGCTTCTTTAATTCCATTTATTTGTAAATTTAATTGACCAGTGGCAACCGCAACTTGTGATAATTGAACATAAGAAAGCCCTGTGATTTCTTTGTTTAAAGCACTAATTGCAGTTGCTGTATTTTGTAAATTTGTTGGCTGTATTTCACCAGAAATCTTATTGATTGATTTTAATTCTGTCGTTAGCTTTTGAATATTTCCAATCGGTAATTGAGAAATTACTAAAGAAACATTAGCCAAACCTTGCGAAACTTGATTTAATTTATTTTCATCGAAAGCAGTAAGGGCGGCGGCAATCGCTGCTATTCCATCGCCAACGCCTTTTAATTCCTTAGCATTAACTTTGGCAAGCGGTTGCGCTAATTCTTTTTGTGGGGTATTTTGAAGCGATTTGCTAACGCTCTCAAAAGAAGCGGCAACATCTTTGACTTTTTGAGTGGGAAGGTTACTTAACGCGGCTTCTAACGCGGCAACCGATACACCAGAAATAACATTACCTAAAGCCTTGATTTTATATTGGGCGTTATCAATGCCTTTGATTAGATTATCAGAATCAAGATTAATGCCAATATTGATTTGGGTGTCAGCCATATAGAAATCCTTCGACGTAAGAACAAACATTTGTTCATTCTTACGATTTGATGGGAGAGCAAGTTAATTGCTTTTAATTCAAGTCATCACGACTTTAATTAGATTCACTACTTAATTCATTTGTAATAGAACATATTTCTAAAAATAAAGAAAAGTCATAATCCATTACATTTGAGTGACCACGTTCGGTCAATACAACAATATTTCTTAGGACTGTGTTGCAGAAATTGACGATGTCATTACCGCCGAACCTTGAGCTACTTTCCCGATAGTTGTTTTGATTAGCCCCAAAAAATTATCATTTACTTCAACAAACGCATCATAAATGTCACTTAGATATTCAACGGGAAAATCACTAACGCCTTCATTATAATCAATCTTAATTGTTTTTGGCATGCTTGTTAAAATAATATCAACAATTTCAACACCTTCAAACAATAAGTCCATAAGATTCATGCCGTCCATCATTTTAACAATGGTGTCACGAAGGTTTGTATCATTTCTAACTTTTCTTAAGAAAGAAACCGTTTCTCCAGTACAAAGTCGGCTAACTGTAACCTTACCAAATCCTTCCATTTCAATAACTTTGCTCATAATTATCTCCGTTTTATTCCATAAACTTTTTCATCAATAACTTTCTCAATTTCTTTTAAGTTAGATTTTGAGAAACCCAAAAATGGGCGGGCAGGAATGTTCTTTTTTGCACTACCAAACTGATGCGTCGCTGCATAAGGAACGGTTGTCATAAATGCAATCCTTTGCTGACTAACCGCATAAGTAAAACTGTCCTTTAACCGCCCACTTAATACAAGTATTTTATCACGAACCGCCAAAGGTTTGGTTGCTTTATATTTTTCACTCAATGGTTTCCAAGGTATCCCATCAGGTGTTTCCATTGAATTAAAACGCCTTTTGAGCGCATTCAAATAATATTTAGCAACCCCGTCCGCTGCTTTGGCAGGAACTTTTTTAAGCTCGTCCAGCCAAAGCAAAGGGATTTCAGGATTATACTGAACCCCTTTAGCCACGATTAACCGACCATATTAATTTCAAAAAACTGACTTGTTTCGGTTGAATAAGGAATCGTGAAATCGGGTAAAACCTCACCTTCTAAGGTTGCTTTTTTCATATCCTTTTCATCGTTAAGCATGAAATCTTTTGTGTGAGCTAAACGTACTTTAAACATTTTAATTTCAAATGCTTTATTTTGGTTATAAGCGTCCTCACCTTTAAAGATAACCACATATTCACGACCAAGGTTAGTCAAGGCTTGTGCATTGATTGCTGCGCGATTTGACCATGTTACCTTAACTTCAGTGCCCGCGCCCGCAACATCTAAAGTTGCAATCGCGCCACCAACAATAATCCGAATCCCGTCATTTTCAATGGCATAATCCGTGCCAGCGACAAAAGTGGTTACGTCATCGCTACTTTTCACCGTTACGGCGGCAGTGGGGTCAAAAATACCAGAAACCACTTCTCCGCCAACTTTAGTACCTTGATTTAAAAGTAATAAGCCACCAGAAAACGCTTTTTTAATGGTTGTTAATGACGCGGACGTAACATCCTTAACGGTCGCGCCAAAGATTTGTTGCAACATTGTACCGTTAAAGTTAAAGCCTTCAATCAATACTTTAACATTTTGAACACGCGAATAAATTGCAGAGCTCCCGCCTGACACAGTGCGGTTATTAGGCACTTTTGAATCCTCGGGGTTCATAGTTACCTTGGCGTTTGAATAGTCGCCAATTTCCCAAACTTTATCTTTATTTGAGGTTTCTGCTAAATATAAACGCCCTGAAGTTTTTAAGAGGCGTTGAAGTTCTGCTACTTTAGGGAAAGTCGCCATAATATATTGCTCCTACTATCTCACGACAGTTATTGGTAATTTAAAACAAAATCAGTAATAAAATCTAAATGTTCAACATGAAATCCATGCACATAAATATCATGCGTTAAACCAGTCCAAATTAATTGTCTTGCATCGGGGACTTGAAAGCCATCTATTCTTTGAAGAACCTCACCTACAATCACATCAATTCTACCTTCAATTTCAACGCTATCAACACAAGCTATTGAAATAGTTTGTTGCGCTGGTCGTTGTTTAGCGTGCGTTAAACTTTTGTTCATTTCTAAAGGCAATGTTTCTGCAACATAAATATGAACCGCAGGATTTACTTGAGACGCTTTTGATAATTCACCATTATTATCAAAATAAACAACGGGGGCTGTATTAAAAACAAATATTTCACTAGGCAATTCTGCTTTTAATTTTTCATAGACAGCATTACAAACAAACTTTAAATTCTTATGTATTGGCGTTGTCATTAGAAACGATCCGTTGCGGGCTGTTCATAAAACTTTGGCACAAAAGGTGCTATTTGTTGTAAATCTAATAAATACTTATCATTTTGCGCTTTAATAAAACTATCAATTTCTTTTAAAGCATCTTTGTACCTTCTAATAACAACAGAATCATTTTTTAATTCACCGTCACTATAAAGATAAAAGAAAGCAATATCACAAGCCTGTCTAACTAAATCAACTTTAATGTTCTTTAGGTTTTTAATTAAAATTAATTTATCTAAGATTATTCTATTTGAATCATTACAAATCGTTTTAATTCTTTCAAATGTTATAACAACATCATTATTTAACGGAGGAAACTGATTACCGTAATCAATTAAAGATTGACCAGTAACAGTTCTTACTTTTGACATTAAGTTTGCAATCGTTTCTGCATTAAAACGCCGCAATAAATCTAACGGGGTTGCCAATAAAATCCCCGTTTGTTTTGGCATAGCAAATGCACGGGCTGAAATTGCTTTTTGTTCATAACCCACGCTTTCAACGGGGTTAGAAACAACCCGCGCTTGAGCTAAATAATCAAACAACTGCGCGGCTGCTAAATTAGCGACTATAACCGCGTCATTCCCCTTTAGCTCGCTTTCTATTTGCAGCGCGGTATAATTTACCCTTGCTTGTGCAGAAGGCTCAAAAATGACGTTTGTGAGCGTTAGCGTGTCAGGGTTGCGAGTAAAGGTAAAGGTAGCCATGATTATTGAATGAACAATAAACCAGTGAAGCGGTTATCAGGGATTGATGTTGCTACCAAACGAACCGCACCAGTTGCTTTAACAACTCTTACATCGGCGATAGTGCCAAGTTCATATTCAGCTCCATTATCCCGCCATGCCTTAGCGTCGACAATATCCCCTTTCATGTGGGTGCTAACAGGGATAATTATTTCATAAACCCCGCCATTTAATGTCCAATCACTTGTATCATTAAATGCTTGCGTAAAGAAAGCTGCTTTTGATTGCTCTGAATCAAGTTTTACAATTTTTTGCCAAACACCCGCCGCCGTTGAATTATCAAGCAATACAAATTCATATACTTTTGTAGCAGAAAGTGATAACAATAAAACAGGCGTGGTCATGTGATAAGTTTTAATATTTAAGCCCGCCGCGCCGCTTGCTTTTATTACAACTGACCAACCATTTTGCAAGGTTGTTGCGTCAGGCAAAACCACATCTTGTGTTACAGCAGCACTTAAATTTTGCCAATAACTTGATTCACCATTAATTGCTTCTGTAGCTGAAATCGCTTTTGATAAAACATTAAAATTAACACCAGTTGCTGAAATACGATTTTTAAAATCTACTGGGGTATAAGCAGTTGCCATAAATACTCCTAAATAATTCTACGAATGATTACTCTACCAGAAAAACGATAGTCTGGTTCTAAACTTAATCTAACCACTATTTGATTTGTATTTAAATTAAACCATTGATTTCTTGAAATACCAATATTACTACCATCACTACCAATAAATTCAAGCATTAAATCATTGTATTCTAAGTTATGGGTTAATGTTAATTCATAGAAACCAGCATTTAAAACCCATTGAGAAATATCAAAAGTTATAGTTATAGAAACATCATTATCAACACCTGTAACTTCTGTAACAGGATATTGAACAAATAACGGCTTACTAAACGCCTCAATCCATAACATTGGCAAATTAACTTTCAAATCTGCATTTACCGTTGTTAATGAAACAATTTCTCTAGGCTTTTCTATAGAAAAAGCAGCAATAGAGCTTTGCATTGCAGCATTAATTCGCTCTTGACCTAACTCGCTTATTTCTGCGGGCGTAAGCATCAATAACAAAGCGTCCATTGCAACTGTCATAATAAATCCTAAACAGGCGGGGTAAAGTTCATATAAGGAGTTGTTCTAACAGCTAAGAAATCACTAGATTCTAATTGAATAATCGGACTTCCTTGTACAGCCGTATCTTTCACCATTGCTTTTAATGCTTTAGTGTGACTTGTCCCCGTGATTAAATGCGTCGGCTTAATACCAAGTGATTCGCCGCTGCGATTATGTTGCGAAGATAATCGCTCATAAGCATCAACTAAATTATCAAAAGTCAATGCTTTACGACTTGCAATAACTTTTTGGTGAAATAATTGACTTGCATTACTAGAGCTACGCCCAATGACTTCAAAGTATTGATTTGATCTAACAACACTATCATTTGGGTCAGTAATAGAAATTACATTTGGTGCTTCAGTTGATTGGAAAACAAAAGGCAGCGTACTAGGATCGCTCAAATCAGCAAGCAACCAAACTGGACTTGTTCCAGTATCATAATTTGAAAATACTGTTTCAACACCATTTGAATCGTGCGTTACATGGTTAGCAGAAAAGAAAGGAACATTATCAATATGTGTTCCTGAAAAACCACCTTTAACACCAAGTTCAAAAATTAATTTTTCTTTATGTCGCCCAAATAAATAAGCCAACGCTAAAGCAGAACGGGTTAATTTTTGAGGATCACGCCGAACTTCTAACCAACTATGCTTAAATGCTTTACTCCATTCAATGGCATATACAGCGCGCATACGTTGCATATATTCGCTATATTGAGTTGTACCAGTGAACTCCTTAATACTTCCAAAGTCATAGAACTCACTAAAGAAACTAACACCAATATCAGATGTTACAGTTTGAGCAATTAAATCACCAACTGAATTAGTAACGGCATTTGTTAAGCCCATCTCAAAAGTTTCTTGAATTGCTTGATATAAGAACGTATGATCTCTATCAAGATCAAAATTAAGTCCAATCGTTAAATCGCTCATTAAATACCTACCTTAACCGTAACAGTTGCGCCACCAGCATCAACATTAACCAATTTTCCTACAGACAATCTTGTACCACCACCATCTGTTTTTCCAACTGTATTTCCACTAATAAAATAAACGGTGTCACCAACATCACCAATCTCTAATAAATCAGCACCAGTACCATTTGTAAGCCCGTATAACCCCATTCCTACACGGCACTTCTTTTCACCAGCAGAAACCGCTGAAACGGTTTCCATCGCAACACCTAAAATAAGCGTTGGCGTTGCGGATAAATAACCGCTTGCATTAACACCTACAATATTGCCATGCTCAATAGTCGTATTTGCAGCAAGAGGATAATGATCAATATGACCAAAATTACTTCTACTTTCTATCTTTTTAGCAGCCATTATTTTCTAAACTCCTTTGGAATTAAAGCATCAATTTTCTTTCGGTCAGTTTCTCCAAATCCACCTTGCGATGCAATAACAGTTTCTTTATTTGCAGTTGCAACAACACTCGTTTGTGATCTTTGGAATTGTTTCAAATCAGATGCTTTCGCCAAACTTCCCGCATAAGCAGTAACTTGATCAAGCGTCATTCCTTTAACCAATTCTTTGCTCGCGTCATCAAGGAACTTTTCAAAAGGTTTAATCTTTTCAGCTTTTACAGCGTCAATCGCGCTTGCATTTGCTTCAATTTGTGCTTTCAAATTAGAAATAGTGGTATTACTATTTTCTAATTCAGCCTCAAGCGCGGCGATGCGCGCCTTCAAAAGCGATTCATCAATCGCTGATGGGGTAACTTTTTCAGTCATACTTGTTTCCTCAAAAATAGACGTAATAAATCCTAATTCCAATGCTTGCTGTGCTGATAACCAGCTTTCAGCCGCATACAATTCTTTTATTTTTTCATTTGGCAAGTTTGTTGCTTTCTGGTAAATCCCCAGAAAAACTCTATCAATACCATCGAGTGCATTTAATGATTTTTGAATATCTTGACTTGTGCCACACGCGCATGTTGCGGACGGGTGGATCATAAATAGGCTATCAGACTGCATAGAAACCGTGTTGTTTGGTTTTCTGCCTACCATTGCTACGATAGATGCTGCCGACGCTACAAAGCCAATAAGCGTAATGTTGACTGGTTTTTGAAGGGAGTAAAGAAAAGAATAAATAGATAATCCAGCCAAAGCGTCGCCGCCCTCACTGGATAAGGTGATATTTAAAATTTCATTTTGATTTGCGTAGCTGCTTACGGTTTTTAAATCGAATCCATAATCACCTACATAACCTACAAGGTTTAGCATTATATCTCACGACATGGTGCATTTTTTTTGGTATAATAGCACATTTATTGCAAATAGCAAGCATTGTGCCATGAAATCTATAAAATGTATTCGCGGAGTTGGTGAAACGCTTGGCGAACCAATAAATAACCCTTTATTTAATGAAGACTTACGGGCTATGATTGAAGCGGGGCGAGTGAATCTTGACGAGGGAACAGGCTTTTTAATTAAAGCAGTTGATGCAGATTACACGCCAAATTTAATGCCGCGTCAAATTGGAGTTGTGGGTGAGCAAGTTGGGTATATTGAGAGGGTAAGCTATGCGGGCGAGTATAAAAATACCGTGCCAATTAATTCAATGAAACTTGACGTTGGGGTTATTGCTAATGTTTAGAGATTTATTAAGGGAATTAATTGCGCCAAACCCAAAAAGATTGGGTGTGGTGGTTTCTGTAGCGAATGGGTATGCAACGATTGCAACACAAAATGGTGCTGAACGGTTATTGGCGGGGTCGTTAAAAAGCGGGGATAATGTACAAATAAAGGACGGGGTCGCAACGAAAATAAACCCCGTACAAAGTTACGAGGTTTATCGGGTTTAGTTAGACTCCAACTCTTCATTAACAGTCGCCATCGCTTTCTTAATGATTTGAAGTTGTTCGAAGTTAGGTTCGGGGAAAATATCATAAATTGCTTTCTTTAAAGCAACTTCTAACTTTTCTTCTGCTAATTCATCTAAAGTCATTTCATTTCTCCTAAACTAAATTAGACGCAAGGAATTTAATCGCTTGGACTTTCTCATCGCGTGTGAGTTTTGAGAAACCGTTACCATAAGCAGCGTCAATTTCTTCATTGAAAAGCCCATAATATTGGTTAGTATGAAGGCTAATGTTTTGCTCACAATAAAAGTTATCGGTTAATGAGGAAATAGCGGCGATTACTTCTGACTGATTTAATTTTGAAAGCGGGTTAAGGCGCATAATTATTCTCCTAAGTTAAATTTCAACCACGATAACTGCTGTATTATTTACTTGATACAATACAGAATTATCCATGCAATAATAATCTTTAAACTCAATATATCCTTTCTCAATAGCCTGTTCAAAAGTCAAGCCAATTTCAGTTGTAACAAGAGAACATTCATAAGCAAATGCGTCCCATGTTAATGCCGCTTCTTTGTGATTTTCAGCGTCAACTTTACATAACCCCAAAACACTACGATTTCCATAGTCAAGACAGATTGTTTTAATAACTAAATACTTCATAACTTCTCCTAAGTTAGGTTAATTTCTGGTAACGCCTAACATATAGCTAGAGTTGTGCCAAGTTGTTAGTGCGTTGATTTTACTATGATTTTGATTGAATTATTTGCAGAAAACAGCGATTTTTGTCGCTGTTTAGATACAAATAGAGATTAAAAAAGAGAGATTGCTTGATTATCAAGGCTTTAGGGCGTCTGTTTTTTTAGGCGCGTTCTTTTCATTGTTCAATTTTTTCTCACCATGTTGAATGCAGACTTGCGAAATAGCAATCCCAACAATCGCGTCAATATCAGTCATAGCGTTACACAACCAGACAATTCCCATGTGAATATCATCGCGCATTTTTAACTGTGATTCAGTCGCACGCTGCCAATCACTAACACCGCAAACCTTTTTTATCTTTTCAGCAACCTTTGCTATTAATTCGGGAAAATTTCTATGACTTGTATGGCGAGTAAATAACGCACCACTCATTAACCGATAGCTATCACCAGAATCATTGCGAAACTTAATTAAGTTATCAAGTAACCATTGATAAGTCTCGACTTTTAATGTTGGGGAAATAGCCAACGCCATATCAATAAAAAGCAGAGGGTGAACCCATGTGTGATTTCCACGCCCGCGCCCGCTTATTTTAACAACGCCATAACGATGCTCTAGCTCGGCAATAAAATCTTTTGTACCGATCTGATTAAACCACGCCTTCATATCAAACATTGACAGCCCTTGTGATGCGCGCCATGCGTTTCCAGCACGGACTAAATCAGTTGCGCTAAACATTTCCGTTTTGCTGTTTTGAGAGATTTCATAACCCAATAACTCACGTTTCATAACAACTGCGGTTTCCATAAAAGCCTCTAAATAGGTATTAAAATGCGCATTATAATATATCTTTTATAAAACCGCAATATTTTTGCGCAAAAAAACACCTATTTTAAGCAATTAATTTTATTGCTTTTTACTATTTTTAATCAAAAAACTTGACAATTTTCGCGCGCTAGCGTAAAGTTAGCCCGTTGATATTGGGGTCAATGAGAGGATTTTTTGAAGTGCTAATAGATCACCGATCTCGCTACCCAATGAGCGCATTTAGCATTTCAGAAAGTCCTTTTTTTAGTAAAAATAGTTAGTTTTTAGATGCTTCCCGTCTGTCGCACGGTTGCTTTTGAGAGCATAAAGGTTTGGGGTTATAGGTTGACCCGCTGACAAGAATCAACTTACCGTTAGCTTAGACTAAACAGCATCTTAGTTAAATTAAGCAAAGAGTAGTGACCTTTTAAAACGGCGACTGGGCGAAGATTGAAGTCGGGGGAGTAAGTCTAAAAACTTACCATCAATCTCCACATAAGTGGCAGAACAAATAAAGTTCTATAACCCGTCTATCCTCTCCAATGTTCTCTATTAATAAATTTAATGGGGACACTGGGGAGGGCTTGACAGAACAAAACCAAAATAACTACTAAGTTAAATATATTAATAAATATTACATCAATTACACGCGAGCGAAAAAATGAACAAAGCAGCCTTTCTTAACGCGCTAAAGACGCACGAAGCAAAGCCCGTAACTATGGGATACCATAATGGCAAACGCTTTTATGAATTTGATGGCGGGCGGTTCTCAAGCGTCACAACCATGCTTTCTGCAACAAAGCCACAACGAGATATTGACGTGCTCCAAAAATGGCGGGACAAAGTTGGCGAGGTTGAAGCGGCTAGAATTTCAAAAGAAAGCACCAAGCGCGGTTCGGATATGCACACCATCATTGAAAGTTATCTAAAAAATGAGAACAAAGAAATTGACGTACGTCAAGATGCAATTCATTTATTTGAGCAAATGATCCCGACGCTTAATTTAATTGATTGGTGGGCGTTAGAAATGTTTGTTTGCTCAAAACAACTCAATTTAGCTGGTAGATTGGATTGCTTAGGTTTTTTTAATAATAAACTAACTATAATTGATTTTAAAACATCAACCAAAAAGAAATATGAAAGTTATATTAAAGATTATTATTTACAAGCAACAATTTATGCAATAATGTGCAAAGAGTTGTTTGATTTAGAAATAAATCAAGGATTGATTCTAATTAGCACACCTGTGGTTAATGAGAGAGTAAGTTTATTTACTCTCCGCGGCTAAATTTATTTCTTCTCACAAACAAATGTAATTGAAATATTTGCTTTCCCTTTATACAACTTCAAAGAAAGCGGCGAATTTAATCCAAAAACCAATGCCCTTGATTGGTATTGAACGGCAATGCTTGAAATACCATAATTTGGAGCGCGTAATGTTTGATCCGATAACGCGAGTGGCGTGCCAAGATCATCTCCATAGTATTCATGGGAAAAACTACCTATCATTGGATACTTTGTTTTAACCTCATTAACAGCGTTATTGTCACCAGCTTCATACGTTTGAAACGTTAAAAAATCTTCTTCTTCTTTTGTGTAAGTACCATTTGAAAACACAGTTAAAGATTTTAATGAAGGGATTATTTGTTTAACAGTTACACCCGCGCTTAAATAAAGCAAAAAGTAAGCAGTTTCTCCTAATCTAAACTCACTTTGAGAAATATAAGGAATTTCACCATCTACTTTTTTAACCACTTCAACTGCCGCGCTCAAATCTTTAGTTTCGTCACCAGTACCAAATGTTACGTTTGCCGTCGCTACCACAACCGCCATAATTAAAATTCCTTTTCAGCTACAAATACAAATTGAGCAGTGTCACCGTCACCACCACCAACAGCCCATTTATGAAACTTTGTTTTATACTTTACTTTCACTAAAGAATAAGCGTCAAGTTTATTGTCAGGCATATTAACTAAAACTAACTCATTATTAACAACTTCTAACGCTCCTAAATCTTTCCAATGATAATTATACTCTATTAATTCAGAAACTGGTTTTGAAATACTTGCCTTTCCTTCTTTTATTTCTATTTGCTCCTCAATAGTTTCTTCTAATGCTCCAACATATCTAATACCAGTTGGATATTTGCTTGTGTGAAATAAATAAATATCCTCACGCCAAATTGATGGACGACAAATCAAATATTTCTGCTTATCAACCTCTATGGTTTCAACCGCATAACTTATCTCTCTTGATTCGCCACTACTAACGATAACAGAATCCCAACGCTTAACCGCCTGACTTGTGAGGCTTTCGAAAAAAACAAAGTCTTGTGGGATTGTAAATTCTGGAGTTAGCCTATCCCACTTATTAGCTGAAAATTTGAATTTAGAGCGGGCTAGAAGGCTGCCATTTGGTTTAGAGGATAAAACACCGCCAACACATTCAGAAAGCTGCTTTAAGAGGTTTAGCGGCGATCCTTCATTTACAACTAATGAATTTTGTGGGATTATCCAATCAACTAAATCCCATTCTGTATCATAGATTTGACTAGCAATATTAGATGCAACATCATTACCATAAGAAGCATTTATTTTAACGTCATTTAATAATGAAATTGGACTTTCTAATAATGCGTTAAAACCTCTTTCTTTTAATCCTTTCTTTGAAATATTTTTAGTCATAACTATTAATTTAAAGACTTGGCTTGGAATATGCAAATAAACAATATCGCCAGTATTTAATTTAAAATAATCATGCTCATTATTTATTTCAACTTGACCTTTCCATGAAACATCACTAGCTGAAATAGAAATGTCATATTTTGAAATAGGAATAGTTGAATTATTATACTCTAACCAGAAATGTTCATTGCTTGAATCAATAATAGTCGTACCCGCACTTTGCTCAAAAGTCAATGGTATTTCTTTACTAGAAAAAACTAATTCAGTATCATGAATAACGGTTAATATTTCTTTACTAAAAAATTCTCTTGAATAAATCTTTGTTTGGCATTCTTTGCTAACAAAAACTCTATTTAATGAATTTAAAGGAATCTCTTTAGATGTAAAGACAATATTCATTAAAGGGATTTCTTTTGATGTAAAAATAGGTGCAAAATTTAATGGCATTTCTTTTGAAGCAAATACTCTATTTATGGTTTTTAAAGGGATTTCTTTAGATGAAAAAACTATGCTTTTTAATGGCATTTCTTTTGAGCTGAAAATAGGTTCAAAACCTAAAGGAATTTCCTTTGATGTAAATACCACATCATAAGCTCGCAATGGGATTTCTTTGGAGGTGAATGTAACGCTTCTTAATGGAATTTCTTTAGAGGTGAATATAGGTGCAAATCCTAAAGTGATTTCTTTAGATGAAAAAACTATGCCAGTATGTGTATATCTAACAGAAAAATCTTTATACTTCTCACGACTATAAATTATATCAAGCTCATTCTTAAAAACCAAATCATAACCGTTGTCAATTTGATTAAATTCTGTTATATCATAAGTTGCTTGAATTTCTTTAGCGTTAATTAAATCAAAAGTGCTATTTAATTCTTTGGTTTCAATTAAATCATAATTAGGGATTAGCTCACTAATTAAATCATTACCTAATTCATAAGTTGCTGGATTAACAAAATCAAATACCCCATTAATAGGGATTAATTGTTGGCTTAAATTAAGAGTAACAGGGTCAACATAAAAACTAACAGCCAAATCAGTTTTAAACCCTTGAATTGAAAGTTGGCAAGGTTCTTGATTGATTGACGCAACTGGATTAAACTCGCTAATCTGTATTTCATAATTTAATTCAAGATTCTCTAAAACGCCACCACGAAAATCATGCTCACTTTGTAACGTTAAATTAACAGGGCTTTGCTTTATTATTGATGTTGGCACATAATTAGCTTGTAATTGATAAAGAGGCGAATCAATATAATCAATCTCACTTTGTATAATTCTTCTAACCCTACTATTACCACTATCAATAAAATAAATTCCTGTATTATCATTTAAAATAAAAGTAGGATTATTTATTTGAGTTTGTAGTGCTTCGCCGTCGCCATTAAATCCAGCAACTCCTGTGCCAGCAATAACAACTTCAGAATTACCAGTTCCATTATATTTATAAATCTTATTTTCTGGCGTGGTGAAATAATGTAATGGATTGGAAAGCCCGACATAATTTTGATCAATAATTGAACTGTCATTTACAACGTGATTATATCCACCATTCGCACCCCAGTGTTGTTGTAATTCAATCCCATAATTATAAAGTTTCAAATAGGATAAAACACCGCTTGGGGACCACCACGCATCGGGCGTGCCAACATTCCCAATAAATACAATAGTCGCATCATGATAAGTTGGATGTGCCGACCGTAACTTCGCTGATAAATAACCAGTTGGCGTTCCCGCGATCCCATTTTGCCCTAAATAAATATTCCCATTATCAAGATTGACGTACCTAATGCGTTCATTAGCACACAGCACAAATAAAGCATTAAATCTACCAGTGCCTAAATTTACCTCTGCAAAAGATAAGCCAACTGGAGAATCAAATAATGCGCTTGATGCTTGCCCACTATCCCCACTTGTGCCATTAACCCCTAAACTACCCGCCAAAACAGAAACGTTACCAAACACATCTATTTTACGAATAACGTGGTTTAACTTATCTGATATATAGATATTGCCGCTGTTATCTTTTGTAAGCCCACAAGGCGAATTAAAACGCGCGACGAGCCTATTCCCATTTGCCGCGCCACTTTCACCGTCCGCGCCCGCCCAAACCGTTGCAACGCCATTTTCCACATAATAAATACAATGGCGCGCTGGACTAGAAACTAAGAAACCGTCATTATGCAAAACAAGATGCGCATAACCAGTTAAATCTAATCCACTTGCTAAGGTTTGAACTAAGTAAGCCATGTTAAATTCTCAAAAGTTTTCCATCAACTAAAATAAGCGTAAATTCTGTACCAGTTGCACTATAATCAATGTAATTCAAACCGTCCATTTTATACGCAATAGAAATCAGTGGATTTGTTATACCGCCATAAGTACCAACCGCATAAAGAACTTGAAATCTAGCTGCTAAAGTACCAGTTGCTGTCCATTGCGGATTGTCTGCGCTAATAGAAACTAACTCATTTAATAAATCAACACTTAATGACCTATTTGCAATAGCAATACCTCCAGCCGTGTAACCGTTAGCAGTCGGCAATTCATGCGCTGACAAATCACTAAACTGCTGATGCGCTAAATTTAAAGAATAAGTGCTTGCAATTAATGCCATTTTAAGCGGGTCAGTTTCAAGGTTGATTTGACCTCTTAAAAGCAATGATTTATTGTTTGTGAAAAACTTAGAATAACGAACTTCAGCCATTATGAAACTCCTATTTGTTCAAAGCTGTAATTTATTTCATTTCCATTGAAAATTGCATTATTATTACCTATTTGTAGCAAAAAATCTTGGTTTCTTGACGCATATTTCACGCCAATATTAGCCCAAATCCCATCTTTTTCAGCATCAAATTGATTACCTACAAACATATCCCCTTTACTTACATTTATAGAAATTGGCATATTTTTTATTATTTCGCCGCCTTTTATTACTTTTATCCCAAAAATATTCCCAATCACAAACAAATCTTGTGATAAATCTACCAATAAAATAATATCTCTTTTTGAAATACCAGTTCCTAAACCTTCCTCACGCGGCACAAATGAATCACTAATATTACTAATTAAAGAGCCTTGAGTATTAATTACCGCTGTGTTATTTAAATAATTCCCGCCACCATCATAAAAAACAAACCCATTATTATAGTCAGCAATCTGATAACTAAATGTTTTAGTTTCTATACCAGTATTATAATAAGCATATATTTGACCAGCTAACAAATAAGTTGTGACACTCAAATGCTTTCCACTAAATAAACCATCTAAGAAATCTGGTATCTTTGGAGAAATTCCATACAAATCTATTTTTGCAAGTGGACCGAAGTAAGGAGCATCGGGATAACCGTCACGACCAGTAGTTGAATAATTTATTTGAGAATTAACTGTTAATCCGTTGGTAGTATAAATAGCTTTAGGTTGTTCCAAATCATTAAATGAAATTTTATAAGAAAAGAAATTGCCACTAACTAAAATATCATTCACTCCAAACGTTGGGTATTGCTCAATAGCTAACCCTGGGCATTCTGAATAACCAACTTGCCACCAGAAAAGCATTGGTACTTTCCAATGTTCGCCACTAATGCAATTCCAATAAGCATAATAATAATTTGCATTCCATTCTGGTATTCCTTCAATAGGCGGGTAGTAAATTTGGCGGGGATAATCACCCGCTATAAACTCAATTTTTGATTTAAATATTTTTATTTCATTATTAACATATTCAGATGCAAAAGGAGCTGTTACTTCAAACTTAATTGTAAATGGTGCAACATAAGAATGTTCTACAATTGTTTCATTAGCATTTATTTGGTAGGTTGCCTGACCAGAATAAGATAGATTTATTTCTAATAAATAAGGGATATAAATATCGTTTTTCTCAAAAGGCGTTCTTTCATATTCTTCAACCTTAGTTGCAATACTTACAGCCTTTGTGCCGTCCTTTGAAAAATAAACATGATTAAGAAATAAATAATCCTCATTATAAATCGTGCCGACAATTCCCCATTCATCAACATTATTTTCATTGGTTTCTAACTTAAAGAAAACAATGTTATTATTTGAGGTTAAACAAGCGACAATTAATTCTTCACGTTGAAATCCAACACCAACAACGGGGAAAGGTAAATCAGGTTCGACTGCTGTACTGCATTGATAGACTTTCCTTTGTAGCGGGTAAGCCCCGCCGTGAAAATGCCTATTATCTGAACCAATAAATGACGCACTATTCTCATTATTATCCTCGACATAAATCATGCCAAATTGGTTTTCAACATCAACATCTTCATAACCATCAATAACGTTTACCCACTTATCTGATTGCTTACCAAAAAGCCCGCCTGTACAAGGGTAAAAATGAGTTGATATTTCAGGATAAACACTAGGTTCTTTAGCCGACCACATATTAATCCTTTATGTCAATATTTGGGAATCTATCCTTAACGCCCGCCTTAATTGCGTCCCAATCAAGTTCTTCCCATTGCGAATCCTCCCAACTTAAAATGCCAGCGGCTTTACGCTCATTATAGCCCTGTGGTGGGCTTGCTTTTGTGAACTTATACTTCGGTCGCCAGAAAACATTCGCGCCGTTGTATGGGGCAAATAAGGCGGGATAATTGGAATATTCAATGCCGTGCAAGCTAACTATCTCATGCGTTCTTCCCATAACAATAGTATTGTTTTTATTTGGCACTCTAAAACCATTATCATGCACGCGGTTATTTGGGTAGTCATCGGGGATTTCCATTTCGCCTTTCGGGGTCGCCAAATACTCACTCGTTACGCGGTATATTTCTACTTTAGGCTGTCTGCCCCATTGTTGATAAGGAGGCATGTCGAGCGTTGCCATTGCTAAGCCAACGCGGGAAAAAACTGTGCCAACCTCTTCATCGCCAAATAAACTACCGCTTGGCGACTTAATTTCTTTGTACTTTGCGCGGTATAAATAGATGCTATATTTGGTTTCATATTGAACACTTATCGAACCCCAACATTCAACGTCACCCTCAATAACAACACTATTTTCTATCGGGTCAAATCTAAATTGCGGTTGAAACCCTTGCACAAAGGAGTTGTTTATATAACCAGTAAAAGAAGTTTGACTTAAAATTGTAAAGCCACTTTCTAATGGATACTTTAATGTTTGTTTATTTGATTTTGAGAAAGTTACAGCCTCGACTTTCTTTTGAATTTTTGGCGTGGAAGTAAATAATCTAATACTCCCAATCGTTGCCATTATTTCTCTATCTTGCTCACCACTTAAATATGAGCGTTCATATTGATGCACAAACCTTTCATAAGGGTTACTTAAATTAAAGCCACCTAACTCTAAAATAAGCCCACTACCTTCCTTATCTTTTTCTTCACTAAATCCAACCGTTGCTTGTGCAACAACATTACTCATAATTAAACCTCTGGTGCAAATGGTATTCTAAAGGTGAATCTATTGTCTGCAAACCCGCTTGCACCAATAGGAATAATGCGCTTAAACCAAATGGCATTGTAATTGCCTGTTGTTTCAATAACCACTTGATCGCCCGATTGAAAAACACCAACCCATGCGTTAGTTGGGATTGTTAGATACGGGGTATTTGTTGCGGGGTTATTTGGAGAAAATGCTATCGTGGTAAAACCAGTTGACGCTAAGTTGAAATCGTCACCAGTAACATAGAATTGAGTGGCACTTTGAAATGTTAAAGTGAACCGATTTGAAACCGTCCCCGCTGCATTTAAAGTAACTTTAGTTGCATCAAAATCCCCATTCAATGAAATCTTTGATGCTTTCACAGCGGTTGCTTTTTGCTCTAATATTTGAGGGCGTACCGCAACGGTTGTTACCCCAAAAGTAAAGTCCGCACCTATTTGACCAGTCAACCCTAAAATAGCAACATTCCCAGAATAACTAACAGTTGAAATAACCGCCGTTCTTTCTCTTGTGCCATTATCAAGAATAATTACATCATCGGGTAAGAATAACGCATCACTAACGCTTTTCACATAAACGCGAATTGACGTTGCCGTTGATGTAATTGAAGTTTCTAATACACCCGCCCCATACCAACGACTAACATTAAAGTTTGACGTTGTATCATTTCTTGTGCCAAATCCCCACAATATACGATCGTCACCAACGGTTTGCTTAATCAAAACAGGGCGTATTCTTTTAACCCATAAATTAGCAGCATTATCTGAAAAATGAGCAAAGACTTTCTTATAATCAATTAAGCCAGCAGACATTTCATAAGCGGTCGGACTTTGAAATAAATCCTCAAATTGTAATGGCGAGTTGTATTGATTGCCAGAAATAACACCGCCATTTGTCAACGCGCTTTTCTTAAACAACAAATCCATTATCCATACTCCAAAATAGCGAGCGGTGAAAAGTTATCGCGTAAGGCTTCGGTGTTTGGCAAAGTAACGCGTGTAATTGCCATTGCCGCACTCGCCGCGTGAACAGTGAACACAATATTGTCACCGCCCGCAAAAGTACCGCTAAACGCACTCGTTGGGATTGTGAATAACTTTGTTGATGGGTGGTCGGGATTAGATGGTGAAATGGGCGACGCTAAATTGAACGACCCTAACGCGCCAAATCGCGCTCCGATGATGTTGCCAGCAGTTGGTGTGGAAAATGCTAAAGTGTAAGTTTCGCTCATTGCTTCTTGACCATTCAAAGAAATAACCGCATTATTAAATAAACCCGCTGCACTTGTTACAACAACGCCGTCAATAGTTGCTTTAATATTTTCATACTTATACAAACTAACAAGATTTAATGAATCATTTGCATCATTAACAAAAGACTTTTGTAATGGTTCTGTTAATGTAATAGTTGCTCCAGAAATACTATCAATAGTATAAATTTTCTTATCATAATCTTTGGTGTAACTAATACTATTTGAAGGGGAAACAACTTTAGTTAATTTGTAGATACAAACCTTGTCACCCGCTAAAAATATAGGCATCGTATTTTGCTTTAGCGTTATTGGCACGGTTGTTGACCCAGCGTTAATGTCGCCAATAATATTCGCACACCCATAAGCCCGAGCGGGGGTTGTCCAATCAGCTTGCGTTGACGTTTCACTCACTGGTTGCATATATGAAGAAATGCTATTTATTTCATTATTATCGTCGCCAATACTAACATACAAAACAGGAAAGTTAGGGTTTGCTTCAATCCCTTCGCCTGTAAAAATTGGGTGCGCAAAAATCTTTCTTTTATGCGTTACCCCATTAGTCTTTTCCTCAAGACTAAGGTCAGGCATTTCAATAAATTCTTCATGCGACATTACGCCGCCATTAGTACCAGTTTCATTTTCCACAATCGCTTTACGAAAATTCGTAGTTGAAATAGTTGGCATATATTTTTTCCTTAAACTGTAATTAACTTAATTGTTCCCGTAAATTTAGTTTCTGCATTCAAATCAACTAAACCCCAAAAGCTATCATATTCCCACGCGGGCGGGCTTTCATGTGCGAACCTAACTTGCACTATTTTATTATCAATTTCTAATGTATAAGTTGCACTTAAAACATCGTGCATTGCTTGAATTGCAGCAACTTGCTCATGCGTGAATACGTCATCATTCTTTGAGCACGAAAGGGTTATTGGTACGCCGTTTGATACGCGACCCGTCCTCACTACTTTATGACCCGTTAAACCCTCACTAACTTCTGCATAGACGTTAGTCGACTTCGTTTGTTCCAGCCACCTTGTTTGTGGGGGGAGTAGTAACCCGTTTAGCTTTATTGGACTGAATGCCACTTAAAACCTCATTTTTGTTAAACTTCCATTTAGGAGCGCGGCTTAAAGGTATTTCTGGGAAGTTAAGCAACATCATTGGTTTAACCAATTGCTGTGTTAATGTGCCCTCCAATTGGCGACGATCAGCCTCTACAATTTCAAGCCTAACTTCATTTTGAGTTTCTGCCGCGCCAGACCCTAATCCATTCGCCGCCGCTATTGATGTCATTACACCACCATTGATTGCAATGCTATAAGAATTGTCAGCATATTCTACTAAGCGTTGAAATGCGTCCGAACTCGCCGCGCTTGACTCGAGAAACTTAAATTCAACTGATTTAGGTATTGCACCCGCACCAAGTTTTCTTATGTCTTGAAGGGCTAAATTAATCGCTGAAATTGTTGCAGCGTGTTCGGGGTTTGTTGGGTCAAGAGCATCTGAATAAATTGCAACTAATTTATCAACCCCATACTTTTCAAGCATTCCTACCCAATCTTTTAGAGGAAACCATTTCAATAGAAACGTCCAAATTAGCGATGCTGCTAACCCACTATTAAAACAATTTCCTGTGACTGATTTATGGGTATGGATAATCCACTTATACTGCTCAAATTCAATAGTCGGCTTGCCGTCATTATCAAGCAACATGGGCTTCATTTCTTGATACCCATTATCCTTAGGATCGGGCGCGCCAATTTTCCAGCCGCTTAACTGTTGAATGCCAGCGGGCATCCATAACCCATCCGCGTCATTAACCCATGCATTACCTTGACCGTCATTAAATTCAGCGACTGAAATGGTATAATAAAACGCGCTATTTAAGTCAATTAATACATCATCAAAATTATCAATACTATTAATTTTTTCTTCTATTTTCTCAGCGGCTTTTTTCTCTTTTGATTTAGCATCTTTTGGCGGGATTAAATGCCACTCACCTAAAACAGCGCGGTTGCGTTTCCCGTATTCACCAAATAATCGTGCATCACGGCGTAACATTTCAGTCGCATACACCCAAAACTTTGCATACTTGCCTTTCTCAAGATCATCCATTAAGCCCTTGATATAAGACGCGCCGTTTGAGTTAAAGTCAATAGACGGCGATCCGTTCTCAATTAAATAATTTTGTGAATTATTACTTATCCCCATCTATCACTACCCCTATTCTTTTGTGGCAAGTAATTGAAATCATGTTTATTTCCTATATCCATAATGACGTATCTAAGCGCATCGGGTAAGTGATCGTCGCGTTTCAATGGACGTTCCTCGCCACGTTTAGCAGCCCCGTCGTCCCATGAATAATTCTTAATCTTTGCTATTAATTGTGGGCATTTTGGCGAAATGTACAAATCTTGCTTAAGGAATAATTCAGTGATTAAACTAATCCCGTCGCGTACACTATTGTTCGCATCGACTACCCTTAATCCCGCTCGTTGCATCTCGACCTTGAAACTCGCCGCCGACGGGTCAACATGGAAAGTTACGCCGTGCGCCCAAAACTTAGAACACCATTGCTTTAGCATCGCAGCATATTCTGAATCGGTTTTTTGCAGCCCTACCTTTCTTGAATCATAGTACAATTCATCGAAGGCATAAATCTTGCCATAGGCTTTATTTACAGCAACCGCGGCGAAGGGATTAGTCGTGCCATAATCTATGCCAACATCGATCCGCCCATGTAACCCGCCACTTCTATCCGCAACATTCTTTGATTCATCAAACACATCATAAATTGCACCCTCGCCCGCAACCCATAACCCGCGGATATAACGGTCGTAAAGCAACTTGGAACCCTTATAAGCATTAGCTAAATCTAACTTATACTTTTCTGGTAGAAATGGATTGTCGTTTAATTCAAAACCCATTTGAAATAAATCAAGCCCGCCATTTTCTAAGTATTCAGTTTTCAACCAATGATAAGGGGATTCAGGGTTTGTTGTTCCAAAGAACTTTGCACCTTCAACGCTCATTCTTGAAATAGCGGTATCAAATGATTCTTTGGGCCATGTGCTAACTTCGTCACCTAAAATCCCGCCCAATGTTAAGCCGCGTATTTTTGAAGCTGCACGGTCATCATTCACGCCAATCAAGAAATGACGCTTTCCAAATATCGTGGCTTCTCTTAACCCTAGTGAATAATTGAAATATTTTTTAGGTAGGCGTTCAGATAAAATCGATAGGATATTGCGGTTAATGGTATCTAATGTTTTTCCAATAATTGCGAAGGGCTTTGTTGGCGCGCTTTTTGATGTGATAAACAATAGCCAACGATCAATCATCGCAACCGTTTTTGCGCTACGAAACGAACCGTAAAGAATGTTAATAAAGGCGTTACTATTCTTAATCGCATGCCAGTGCTTGCTACCTTGCGGGAATAACGCGTAATCACTCATTGCAATTAATCACTATTTACCTCAACAATCTCAAAGCGGTATATATCGCTAACCCAAACATTTTTTATTCTTTTGTTTGGGACGGGTTTGGTGGCGTAGCTTTCCATGCGTTTTTGCATTTCAGCATAAGCCGTTTCGTAATTCGGAGATGCAAAAAAAATGCTCGGATAATCTCTTTCTAATCGCTTTACTTGGTAACAAACGTAAATCATACTTCTTATCTCACTCATTATGCTTGCTGCTCATAATAACTTCGTAGGCTATCTAACTCTTGAATTGATTTAAGGTCTTGCTCAATACTTGGAGTACTTAAATCTCTTGCCTTCATTCCAAAACACCACGCGGCGAACTCTAACCCAGCCTCTTTTTTTTAACAAGGATTCAGTTGACGTTTCTAAATAATTAGGAGTGTTGTTCATAATGCTCACGTCCTGACAATAACGGGTCAAGCGGCTTTTCGTTGATGTCAATCTTAACGTCAGCCTTTTGAGTTGGTGCGTAATAAGGGACTAAACTTTCTGCTTTCATGCAAGCGACAAGGGCATCAGCGGCGGACTTAAAATCCTTGCCTTCTACAAACCCATCCAATGACTGAACTGTCCTTGCAGCGACTTTGCGGGCTGCTTTAGCGTACCAGTCCTTTCCCTGTAAGATGCGCTCTGATTCACTTACCACAGTCTTTTGTTGCTGTGGTGTAAGCGTGGTAATAGTTTTATCTATTTCAAATTTTTCTTCTAAGTTCTTGACTTTAGCATCAATTATTTGTGGTAAAAAACCTTTTTTCCAGCCTTCAGATTTGGCACGCTTATTAACGTTTGAGCGGTCGATTCCCGTTTCATTTTGGATTTCAGATAAAGATTTACCCAACTCAAAAAGAGTTTTAGCGCGTTCCCATTGTTCACTGGTAAATCTAACTTTTGGCATGATAATTTATAATTCAACAAGTATGCCAAAATTATACGGCATGATTTCTAATAATTCAAGGCAAAAAAAAAGCGACCCGCTAGGATCGCTAAAAACCACTAAAGGAGACGGGAAGCATCTAAATTTTATTTACCTCATTCTAAGTGGAATAGTAGCAGCGATTCCTTAGCTCGTAGGTTCAGAATCCACCATTATGTGTCCTATTGTAAGACTCCCTGAAAGTCTTTCGCCCAAGTAGCAGAGGTCAATTTCAGGTGACACCCCTAACTAATGCTCTTTACGAACCACAAATTTATTAATGTGCGAATTATAAACCAACGCTGGCGAGTGGTAAAGTTTTATTTGACGCTGGTAAGTCAATGTATTACAATCGTTTTGTGGCTAGGCTTGCTCCCGAATACCCATTAGTCATGGGTTGCCACATCCTACTTTGACTACCTTTGACTAAGGAACTTATCATGAAAACTATCAAGGGACACCCCTCACAAGCTGAATTAAACGCGCTTTTTAACTACAATCCAGAAACAGGAGTTTTGACATGGAAGGTTAAACCTAAAAAAGGTCGTGTTAAAATTGGTGATGTTGCAGGACATAAAAAAAGAAACGGTTATTTACAAGTTCATATAAATAAAAATTTTTATTATAATCACCGCGTTATTTGGATAATGTGCGAAGGTGAAATTCCTGTTGGTTATCAAATAGATCATATTAATGGCATAAAAAATGATAATCGCTTATCTAATTTACGACTAGCAACTCCCTCTCAAAATAAAATGAATATAAGTGCTCGCAAAGATAATCAAACTGGTGTTAAAGGTTTATGTGAATGGGTTAATAGGTACGGCACTAGATATTGGAAATGTCAGGTTGCCGTCGCAATAAACAACAAACGATATAGAGACGGAAAATACTTTCCCTTCACAGAATCCACAAAAGAATCTCAAAAGCAACTCGCAATCGCATGGTTAGAACGCACCCGCGCTGAATTACACGGCGAGTTTGTTAATCATGGCGTGCAAATGCTATAATTGCTTTTAGCGGCTTGACTGGAGTAATTAACCAGTGACAACGCCCTATCCATTCTGTCGGGTTGCCGCGCTATCAAAAGACAGAATCATTTGAATGGAGTATCCATCATGAAATCCTTAAAAGCAGTAAATCAAACCCTCAAAATGTCCAGCCTTGAAATTGCAGAATTAACAGGCAAGCAACATAAGCACGTTTTAGCTGACATTCGCAAGATGTTGAATGAGTTAGATATTAACGCGGCTGATTTCTTACATTCATATAAAACAATTAAAAATAACACCTATAATTGCTTTATTTTACCAGAAAACATCTATAATCTTTTACTAGATAAATATAAAGGGCTTAATAGAGTTCCTCATAGATTAAGAGAGGAAGCTGCACTTAAAACCATTGAACAAATACTAGGAATTTCATTAATTAGGCAATATAAAGTATTGAACTACCGTATTGATGGTTATGATGCAAAAAACAATATTGCCTATGAAATAGATGAGCCTGAGCACACCAAAAAACAAAACCAAGATTATAAACGTCAAAAAGAAATTGAGGGGATTTTAAAATGCACTTTCGTGAGAATAAAGGTTTAGAAATGGACGGATTAGAGTATCAAGAACGTAAAGAAAAATTAACATCAACGTTTAATAAGCGTTGGCGGGAAAAGTTGATTAATGAACACATGATGTTGGAGGCGTAAAAATGTGGTTATGTGATGAAGTTTTCATTAGTCATAAAAGAAACGTTATATCTCAAATTACAAACTTCCCTTGTAAATTTGCATTAAGCGAGCACCCAATAAAAAAAGATCGCAGTTTCATGAAAACGTATAATGCGTTTGCTCATTCTTTTATGGAGCAAAAAGATTTTGAAATACCTTTTCTTGATTGTATATTTCACGCACCAAAAGGGCTGAATGCCGCATATATAGAAAAACAATGCGAAGTAATAGCACTTGAGGATTGTGAGGAATCTATATTATACGGGCTTCCTATGTACATGATATTGAAGTATATTGCTACGCAGGAAGGTGTTGAAAAGGTTGTGATTGAGAACGCAAAGATTGGCTTAACTGTAGGTCAATTCTCTTTATTTCAAAAAGAGTTAAGTGAGTTACCAATTAAAGCAGCCATTGCCGCTTTTTTTTATTTCTTAATTTGTGAAGAAAATTGTGCGTTTCTATATAATTCTTCTAACTTTAAAACCAATTCTTTAGACCATGGTTCAATAGTACAGCTTTTAAAAACATCGTGTTTTCTTTTATCAATAGTTTCAGTATAATCTGTTTTATACTTAATAGTAATAAAATTATTTGTAATTTTCATTACCTCTATTTCCCAATATGGGATCGACATTTTTGTAAATGGCTGCGGCTCGATTATTAGAAATCGGTCTCCTACTTTAGCAGTATTTAAAATCATTTTTTAATCCTACTTTTGGAATTTTGCAATATTCTACCAATATTTGATTTATTCCTCTCCAAATAACGTTTAGCTTCATTCATATTTTTCCCCAAATATTCCTTCGCGCTTCCTTTAATTACCCACCAGCCGCTTTCGCCAGCTAAAAGAACATAGCTAATTAAACAATTAAACCTTTTCTCGATCTCCTTTCTAAGATTATGAAACTCAAGTCTATCGCAATGACTAAAGAAATGTGGTAGCAATGAATCATTCATGATGCGCTCCTATTTTTCTACAAATCTCGCCAGCTAATTTTGGCGTAATACCATGCTCACGGATTAAAAACAATGGTGTAATAGTTACTTTATCTTTATATCTATTAAATAATTTATCACGAATATGCGGTGTATTTTCAATGTCTTCAACTTGCGTTTCAAACACATCAACTTTCTTTACAGCTTTCTTTACAACTTGCGTTTCAATCTTTTTCTTTAAAATCCTACCAACAAAAAAGCCCGCGCGTCGCAAATATCGTTTCGCTGATGTTTCAGAAACGCCCGCAATTTCTGCAATTTTTCTCACTGAAAACTCACGGTTATTTTTTTTAATTTCAATAATTTCAGCTATTTTCTCATTAGTTAATTTATCTGCACGCATTTGTTGTTTAGCAATACGCAACTTTAATTCATACGATGGCTTAATACTTTCTCTTATGTATCTACGGGCGTGTTTTAAAATATAAACAGGCAAGCCCGTTATTTCAGATATTTCTTCGTAAGTATAATCTAACTTATACTGTTTAATCGCTTCAATAGATTTAAGCGTTAAATCCGATTTAAATTCTTTGTAGTTCATATTATACCTTGGCGGTAAAATGTTGTGCGCTTTCAATATTTTATAAACGCTATTCTTTGAAATAGATAATTCGCTAGCGACTTGCAATACGCTCATTGATTTTATTAATTCAATGACTTGCTCATTTATTTTAATCGAATGTTTAGCTGGGTGCAACTGTTTAGCAATAATGCGTTGCTTAGCTTCTTTAGTGAAGGGAATGAGCGGGTTAAAATGGCGGTAATAAGAGTTGATTAAGCAACTTTTTTTAATGCCTGTTAATTGACTGATTTCAATAAAGGAGTGAGTGGCTTTGTATTTTTTCAAAGCTGCAATGGCATCAATGACTGACTTATTGACTGGTGTTGGCATAAATTTTAATCTAAAAAAGTGCTTTATTTTCAGTTGCTTGTTTATTAGTGATTTCAGTTATTAAGTCATGCTTGATAACTGCATTCTCAATACGGTTTTGAGCGATAATGAAGTATTCCTCAAAGACTTCACAGCCGATAAATCGCCTTCATTTGAATAAGTCTTAACTAAATATTCAACTAAATCAAGCGGTTTCTTTGTGGGGTGTGATATTTTATTATTTGAATTTGAATATTTAATAATGGATAAAGGATTTCTGAATCCGTCACTTTCTCCATCTATTCTTAATGTTTTTCCATAATGAAAAGCATTTGCTCCTCTTCTT
>JACCEE010003420.1_pt1 | contig 45887 bp, 47 predicted proteins | sample 7449931 | NCBI WGS metagenome assembly JACCEE01 (sample SAMN15323457, study PRJNA562643) | freshwater metagenome | isolation source: river surface water | place: USA:Blue River Watershed | collected 2017-08-19 | reverse complement strand
TGGCAATCGGTGGAATCCGCTGTCGGTAAGGCTCTCGAGATGGAAAGAGCCGGCGCGACGATGATCGATGTCGGAGGGGAGTCGACACGGCCGGGACATACACCGGTATCCGCTCACGAGGAGGAACAACGAGTTCTTCCGGTGGTCGAAGCCCTGGCTCGTGTGCTTCGTGTCCCGATTTCCATCGACACCTCCAAGAGTCAAGTGGCAAAGAAAGCGATCGCGGCGGGGGCCTCCGTCATCAATGATGTATGGGGCGCCAGGCGCGATCCTGACATCGCGTCCGTAGCTGCCGAGACCGGCGCCGGGCTGATTCTGATGTTCAACATGACCGATCCGGCGCGTATAATAGAGGATGAAGATATCGTTAATCGGGCGATGGCATATCTGTCGGAGAGCCTTCGGATTGCGCGGGCGCGAGGTGTCCCAGAGGGAGCGCTCATGGTAGATCCGGGGATCGGATTCGGCATGGACACGAAGGGCTCCCTCGATTTGATTCGTGGGTTGCCGCGTTTGGGTTCGCTTGGATATCCGATTCTTGTCGGGCCTTCACGCAAGAGATTTATCGGTCAGATTCTGGACAGAACTGTTGATGAGCGAATGATCGGTACGATAGCCGTCTGTTGTGCGGCGGCCGGTTTGGGTGCGCACGCGGTTCGCGTGCATGATGTCGAAGAGGTAGCTGAGGCGATGCGCATGATGGATGCGGTCCGGTTTGCCTGATCGATACACAAGGAGGAAGAGTATGGAGACGAGTGGTTTTCGCGACAGCATTCTGTTGGAAGGAATGGCATTTTTCGGACACACGGGTTTTTTCGATTACGAGAAGGCCGAAGGCCAGCCGTTTCTTGTCGATCTGACATTGTATTTTCGCAAACTGAACGCTACAAGTACGGATCTTTTGGAAGATACGGTCGATTACGGCGCGGTTTTTGAGAAGGTTCGGTCGATTGTCGAGGAGAGGAACTTTGATTTGATTGAGCGTTTGGCAGGGGTAATTCTTCAAGAAATTCTCGACGATTTTCCCGTCGATGCCGTAGAGGTAATTATCCGCAAGCCCAAAGCTCCGATTCAGGGTGTTTTCGACTCGATGGCCGTCCGTATTTATCGAGAGAGAGAGAAATCCGCCGGAGGAACTTTATGAGCGTAGCCTTTCTGTCGCTGGGAAGTAATTTGGGCGATCGTGAGGAGAATCTGTCCGCAGCGATCCGATTATTGCATAACAGAGAGGATACAGAAGTGATCTCGGTTTCATCGGTTTATGAGACGGATCCCGTCGGTTTTCTGGATCAGGGACCGTTTCTCAACCTTGCCTGTCGCGTGAAGACTTCCTTAAACCCACGGGAATTACTTGTTATTCTAAAAGAAATCGAGAAGATGCTCGTGCGAGTCCCAACGGTTAGGAATGGACCGCGGACGATTGATTTGGATATCCTTCTGTATGAGAACCTGACGGTAAACGAACCGGATCTCGTTATCCCCCATCCGCGAATGTTTGAGCGAGCTTTTGTCATGATCCCCATGTTTGAACTTCTGGAGCCCGAGATTTTCCCGGGAAGCAATCTGCCTTCGGTACGACGATTCGGAACACTTCCGGCATTTCACAGTTGAACGCTTCCGAAAAAAGGCTATAATGTAATCTGATTCGTAACTTGAAGCCCGTTTTGACCGAGGAGGAAATTCATGAGCGAAAACTCGAGCCAGCCCGCTCCGCGCCCGTCAGGTGAACATTCCGGCGAAAAGCATTATGAGCAGGGAGGCGGGCGGCGTAACAATCGTTCCCGCAATAATCGCAAGAGGCGTGATCGCCAGCCGGACGGCGGAGAGATTTCCGCGGCGCAGGGTGTGCAGCGCCCGTCAGGTGTGCCGCCTGTAACGCAGGGGAATATGCAGACTGGGCAGCGTCCTCCGAGAGAACGCCAGGATAATCAACGCTGGGATGGTCAGCGCCAGGATTTTCACAACAATCAGCGAAGAAACAAACCGAACCGGCCGCAACCCAATCCGAACGCCAGACCGCAGGATCGTTCCGAAACGGCCGGGACTTCCGTACCTAACCGTTCTGCCGAGACGAGTGCTGTCGCAAATGCCGCCGTACGAACCAATAATCCGAACCCGCCGCGCCAGGAACGGCCGAAGGAATCAAGAAATTGGGGAAGACACATCAAGAGTGAAGAGACTTACGAAGACGTTCGTCGCGAGAACGAGCGGATCGAGAAGGAAATCTGGCTCGAGATTGCCGGAATTCATACCTGCAAATTAGACTAATCGAAAAGAGGCGATACGGGAGATGTCCGATGAACCACATGTGAATCGTGTTCCGGATTTCTCCGATCTGTTTCTCTGGAATCTGACACCCGTCGAGAGCGCGCGTACTGGATTTCACATGCCCGGGCATGTGAACGCGAGATCTTTTGACGATGAATACGCACGTCGGCTTCTGTTAACCGATACGACCGAGCTCTCCCGAACCGATGATTTACACGGTCCGGGAGGGCCCGTTTTGCATGCAGCCGAATCGCTCGCGAAGACCTACGGCAGCGGACAATCCTTCTTTATCACAACGGGTTCAACGACCGGGATCCGTGCGATGATGGCTGCGGTGGCTCACGAAAAAACTTTTTTTCTTCTTCCTCGTGCCGTTCATGTGAGCGTCTTATATACCTTAGTGATCCTCGGTGCCTCTTACGCCTTTTTTCCTGCCACTATCGATAACAAAGAACCGTCAGAGCCTATCCGGCGAATCACTCCGGAAGATGTACGTGCGGGACTTTCACTTTACCCGCAAACAACGGATGTTCTTCTTGTCTCGCCGGATTATTACGGTTGTTGCGCCGACCTTGCAGCGATAGCTTCTGTCGTTCACGACGCGGGAGCAAGGCTTCTTGTCGACGAAGCACACGGCGCCCATCTCCGCTTCTGTCCGGCGGGCGGACCGCAGGATGCGATGAGTTCAGGAGCGGATATCTCGGTGATGAGTCTTCATAAGACTCTTCCGGCTCTTACAATGTCGTCGATACTTCACGTTTCTTCTGCCGCAATCACCTGCGGTCGCGTAGACCCGGAAGCGATTCTTGCAATGTTGCGAGTTTTTGAGACATCCAGTCCGTCTTTCCTGATTGCGGCCTCGTCGGAATACGCTGTCGCCTGGGCAAGAGAAGACGGACAACAGAGAATCGCTGATGTGATCAAAGAGAAGATTCGATTCCTTCGATGCATTTCACAAAACGCGAAACTATCCCGACTCGTGCAAGCGAACGATGGTGATTATGTCGAGGTTGATCCGCAAAAAGATCCTCTTCGAATGGTATTGCGTTTGCGGGACGACGCTCCGTCCGGTATTGCGATCGGAAAGGCGCTTGAGCATGAAGGTGTCGACATCGAGATGGCAGATCTGCGGCGACTCGTCCTGATCTTGTCTCCCTGGCATCGACGGGCGGATTTTGACAATCTGCAAGAGGCTCTCGAGACGGTTGCGGAGAAGATTTGGTGCAGATCAGGAGTCCCTGATACATTAATTGCGCAAGAAACCGTATCGGAAATGACGATCTCTGCCGATGAGACATTCACGTTGCGTCAGGACATTATCGCTGTGGAAGAGATAATGCGGCGTTGTCTTGCGGACTCGCCGGAGGCCGCGGAGGATGTCCGTGCCGCATTTTTTTCGAAGTCCAAGGATCGTATCCGTCTGGACGATTCGGAGGGAAGAATCGCCGGAGACCCTGTGGTCCCGTATCCGCCGGGGGTGCCGCTTCTATGGCCCGGTGAACGTATCGGGTCCGAACATATTGCCTGTATCACAAACCTTCTGATGCAAGGCATAACCGTGGCGGGGATAAAGGAAGAAAGAATATCGGTTCTTTCCTGCGAAAATGCGAATGGTACAAAAGGCTTCGCTTAGGATATAATGCGAAGAAGATCTGTACAAAAGACGGACAAGATGCGATATAATGATGAAGGAGTAGCCAATTCGTGCGAGAACACAGAGGAGTATTTGTTACTTTTGAAGGGATCGACGGCTGCGGCAAGACCACACAGCTTCAGGCATTGCGCCGCACACTCACCGGAGCGGGACACGAAGTCCTTCTCGTACGTGAGCCGGGCGGGACAATGATAGGGGAGAAGATCCGGGAGCTGCTGTTAGACAAAGAGAATACCGGGATGACTTCCGAGACGGAACTTCTTCTCTACGAAGCGGCCAGATCGCAGATTGTACGAGAAGTAATCCAACCGGCGCTGAACTCCGGTAAGATCGTGATCTGCGACCGCTTCTACGACTCCAGTACGGCTTATCAGGGTTATGGCAGAGGATTGCCTTTGGAAGATGTCGGCACCTTGAACCGATTTGCGACAGGCGGACTTGAACCGGATCTGACATTCCTTCTGGATTTATCTGCGAGGGATGCGGCACGTCGAATGCATGGGCGCGAAGGTCAGGAAGATCGTCTCGAGATTGAGGGAACCGAATTTATGGAGTCGGTCCGTGAGGGATATCTCACGATGGCCGGGAAGAATGGCAGGTTTGTTTGTCTGGATGCCAGCCTACCGGCTCTTGAACTACAACAAGAAATTGAACATAAGTTTTGGGAGGTATTACGGAAATGAAGCTCGTTTTTGCTATTGTTCATGATGAGGACAGTCCCCGATTGATGGCGGAACTGAATAAATCAGGTTTTCGTGTGACAAAACTCAACTCATCCGGAGGATTTCTTCGCTCGGGCAATACGACCCTGATGATCGTCGTTGAAGACGAGCAGATTGAAGAGGTTATGGGGCTTATTCGTAAGTACTCCTCGAGCCGCCAATCCGCGATCAATACCAATGTGACACCGTCGGCCATGGGTGGAGCCTATATCCCGTACCCGGTCGAGGTGATGGTCGGAGGGGCGACAGTATTCGTTCTTAACGTCGAACAATTTGAGAAGATGTGATCTATGGCATTGTCCTCCGTCATCGGTCAGACATATGCGAAGAGCCGCCTCGGGACGCTGTTTTCCGGCGATCCGGGGCATGCTTATGTCTTCACGGGACCAGTGGGTATCGGGAAGAAGAAACTGGCTCGAGAGGTAGCGCAGGCTCTTCTTTGCGGATCGGCGACATCGGACGGCGGGTGCGGACAGTGTCCGGATTGCATCTATTTTCGCGAAGGAACACATCCGGATTATCGTGAATTATTCGCGGCTTCCGGTGATAAGAACATTCGGGTTGCAGATGTCCGTTCGCGGATATGCGGGGATGTTTCCATTTATCCGCAGATTTCTCGCAGGAAGATTTACCTCATCGATGGTGACGGACTTAACGAAGAAGGCCAGAATGCCCTTCTTAAGACACTGGAAGAACCGCCGCCGTATGCCGTCTTTCTTCTGGTCGTCACCGACGCGGCGAAGCTTCTTGCGACAATTGTATCAAGATCTACCGTGATCGCCCTTTCTCCGAACCGAACGGAAGAGATTATCGAGATTCTGCGGCGTTCATCTGATGTTTCCGAAGAGGATGCGAAGTTCTTTGCCCGATATGCGAACGGCATTCCCGGACAGGCTCTCTTTCTTGCCGCCAGCCCGTGGTTCTCGGAACTTCGGGAAGAGACACTCGAAATTCTGCTTGCGATTCCCGGCAATTCAAGAACTTGGCTTCTGACGGAAGGATATACATTTTTCGACGCCGGCAAAGACCATATCGACGAGATTTTCATGATTTTTGCCCTGGCTTTGCGGGATATGGCGTTCTTATGCAGGGAGCCCGAATCGGATGCATTGCTGAATACCGATAAAAAGGATAAGATATCCCATATAATCAGACGCCACCGTCCGGACATATTGTCTATTCATCGTGCCAGTTGCGCAGTAACGACGGCTTCCAAGTGTTTGCGCGCAAACTGTACTTTTGAGAGCACGATCTGCCGGATGCTTCTCTCGATACATAAGGAGTTAACAAATGCCTAAAGTAGTTTCTGTTCGTTTTCACGACGCAGGTAAGATCACACGATTCGATCCGGCGGACTTTACTCTCCACCTCGGTGATGCCGTGATGGCTGAGGGACCTCTCGGACTCGATCTGGGTCACGTCGTCGAGGAGATATTTGACCTTCCCGTTGAGGTCACCGGCGATTCTCTTCTGCCGATTCTTCGTATGGCCAATGCTCAGGATCTCAGCCGTTACAAAGAGAAGAAGGACCGGGAGCACGATGCGTTTCTGGTATGCCAGAAGAAGATCGAGGAACACGACCTGTCGATGAATCTTGTCGATGCGCAATATAGCTTTGACGGGAAGAAGCTGATCTTTTATTTTACGGCGGAGAATCGTGTTGATTTTCGCGAATTGGTGAAGGATCTTGCTTCGGAGTTTCGGACGCGTATCGAGCTTCGACAGATCGGTGTTCGCGATCAGGCGAAGATGGTCGGCGGCTTAGGTCTGTGCGGTCGAGAGTTATGCTGTTGCACGTTCCTCAATGACTTCGTCCCCGTTTCCGTTAAGATGGTCAAGGAACAGGGCCTCTCGATGAATCCGACAAAGATTTCCGGCGCTTGCGGTCGACTCATGTGCTGCCTGAAGTATGAACAGGAAGCTTATGAGGACGCGCATGCGAGATTGCCGAAGCTCGGGGATATTGTCATGACGCCGCAAGGAAGAGGCACGGTGGTCGGGATTGATATTCTTCGCGAACGTCTGACCGTACGCATGGAAGCCGGAGAAGATGCGGAGTACCAGACGGTTGCGGCGGAAGAGACACAGATTCTCACGCCCAGAGGCAAGAAGAATGACCGTCCGGGCGGCGCACCGCCCTGTAAGAACAAAGGTTGTCCGAAGAATCGGGCGAACGCGGATGATGTCATTACATTAGATGAATGATCGACGCCGAACGGCTTGCGGAGAGATTCGTTGCTGTATGGTTGCGCGTCGTTTCATCGAGTGATAGAATAAGCGGTAGTAAAATACGGAGGTAATACATATGGCATATAAGATTTCTGATTCCTGCATTTCCTGCGGATCTTGTGAGAGCGAGTGCCCCGTCAGCGCGATTTCTTCGGGCGATACACAGTACAACATTGACGCTTCCACCTGCATCGATTGCGGTGCCTGCGAGGCCGTCTGCCCTGTCAGCGCGATTTCTGCCGGCTGATCTTACTACATCGGCAATCACGGAGTACCCTCTGAGTATGTAGAATTCTCGGAGGGTTCTTTTTTTCTTCGAAGGGATACCATGTGAACAATTCGGGAAGGGATCTTATTCAAGAGGATGAGACAATCGAGGATCTCGGTCGTTGCGGTTATCGTCTGATTCAGACCAAGGACGGATTTCGCTTCGGCGAGGACACGGTTCTGCTTGCACATTTTGCCGCAACCATGATTCGCAGACGCAAAGGAATGTCTTATGTCCTTGAACTGGGAGCCGGATGCGGGGCCGCAAGTATTTTACTGTCCGCGCGCAGGCCGGATGTCCGGATCGACGGTATTGAATTACCGGGACGAGCCGCGGATATTTTCGCGCGAAATATTCGATTGAATCACCTGGAAGATAAGGTCAGATGCTTTGCCGGCGACTTGCGGCAAGCGGAGAAGGAGTATCCCGCCGAGATTCGCGGAGGCTCGTACCACAGTGTTTTCTGCAATCCTCCGTTCTTCGTTCTCGGCTCGGGTCCTTCCTATACGAACGCCTCCGTGCTGTCCGGCCGGGCGGCGGCCCGAAGCGAGCAGAACGGCACGATGGATGATTTCATCGCGGCGGCCGGCAGATTCCTCGTGCCAAAGGGCGATCTTATCCTGGTCCAACGGGCCGGACGGCTGACGGACGTGATAGAGTCGATGATGCGGGCGCGAATTGCTCCGCGTTACATTCGTTTTGTCCACCCGAAGCGTGAAAGCTCCGCGAAGCTTGTTCTTGTCAGCGGACAGAAACACGCATCTTCAGGAGGACTCCGGATCGTACCGCCGTTGATTCTCTATGAGGATTCACAACGAACGGAAGAGCTTCTGAGAATATATCTCGAGGAGGATGGTTCATGTTATATCTCGTAGGCACACCGATCGGAAACTTGTCGGATCTCTCGCCGCGTGCCAAAGATACACTGAATGAAGTGGATCTTATCGCATGCGAGGATACCAGACGATCCGGTCTGCTTCTGGCGGCCTTCGGCATCAAGAAACCGTTGATCAGTTATCATGAACACAACCGTTCTTCGCGCGGTCAACTTCTTCTTCGTCATCTTCTGGAAGGAAAGAACATCGCATTGGTATCCGACGCGGGGATGCCGTGTATCAGTGATCCAGGCAGTGATCTGGTGAATTTATGTGTCGATAATAATATTCCTGTCGAAGTGATTCCCGGCCCCGTCGCCGCGATCGCCGCACTTGTTCTTTCCGGATTGGACTCGAGGCGATTCCTGTTTGAAGGCTTTCTCCCCCCGGATGGTCGCGAGCGAAAAGAACGCATCGCACAACTCGCGGAGAACCGTTGTACGAGCATTCTTTATGAAGCTCCGCATCGTATCGTGAGAACCCTGGGAGATCTTGCGAAAGCCGGTCTCAACGACAGACGGGTCGCCATATGCCGTGAACTGACGAAGCGCTATGAAGAAGTGCTTCGGATGTCGGTCGCAGAGGCTCTTTTGCACTTCTCTGAGCAGCCGCCGCGAGGGGAATTCGTTCTGGTGATCGATGCTTGTACGAGTAATATTTCATCGGAACGCATGGAGATCCCGGAGGAATCAAAGGCAGAACGAGTATCGCAACTGCAGGAGAATGGACTTCCGACGAAAGAAATGGCCGGTATTCTGGCCAAAGAGTGGGGGATTACCAAAAAAGAAGCCTATTCTTTTATCATAAAAATGATAAACTGATTTCAGTTGGATTTTTGGTTTATCGGGGTGACAGGAGCATGGAGAACATAAGGACCGCGAAGGTGGAAGTAAACCCACCCTCGCCGTTGATCTGTGTGGGGAATACGCCGCAGATCGACACGGACGATTACACGACAGATCAGAGCGACAGAATCCATTCACTGATTCTGCATTTCGATGCGGTGAGGGATGTATGTGTTTTCAACGCGTCATTTCAGCGCGTTCTTCTTTTGACAGACAATACGTTGACAGATGCTTCGCAGAACATTTTTTCCTATCTCCATCCGGAGGATACGGAGAATTTCCGCAACGAAATTCTCGGACATGTAACGTCGTGTGAATTGCCGGCGGATCGTGTTTATCGATTTGTTCGTGCCGATGATGTCGAGCTTTGGTTGCGGATTTCGCGCATGACCATCGAGACTTCGGAGAATCAGATCCGAAGCGTGACGGTTGTATTCGCGAATGATTCCGACAGGAGAATGAAGGAGTTGACGCGTGACTCGATTCTTGACGGTGCGGCTACGGTTTCATTCGTTGCCGACATAACCAAGGACGAGATTATTTTCTCCGAAAACCTTCGAGAGATTCTGCCGGACGCTCAACTAACCTACGGCGGACATATCATGGAAACGGTCGCGCAATATGTTTTCGAGGAGGACCTTCGCAATGTCCTGGAGCCGATCAGCGAAGTAATCGCCGGAGACAAGGAACGCTACGCTTGTGAGTTCCGTATTCGACGCGGCAATGAATATGTTTGGATTGCCCTGCGCGGTAAGATCTGTACCGATCCTGTATCAAAGCATCGAATTCTTGTCGGCTCCCTGATGAACCTGGACGATATGCGGAATTATAAGAAGTTTGCCGAGGAGTACATCAACCGTCATAAGGTCACACTTCTTCCGGGACGAACAACATTGATCGACGCCACGGAGAAAGTCTTATGCGATCGCAACGTCTTCTCGGCGGCGGTTATTCTGGCGGATATTCTCTCCTTTCAGAAGTTGAATGATCGATTTGGACGTGAAGCGGGAAACCATGTTCTCAAGGCTTTTGCGCGTCATCTTCATGCCGCCTTGCCGAGCGGCGCGGAACTTTATCATATGTCCGGTGATACCTTCGCAATTCTTTGGCCACACGCGTCGCGTATGCAGGTGGACAGATTCATGCAATATACGATCGAGGCCGGCACCGTCCCGGTTGACGTCGGAACCGACTCCGTCGACATATCCTTCGTGATGAGCGGCGCTCTCTATCCCTCGTGCGGAAGCCGGGCGGCGGAACTTGTGGAGAACGCGGAAATCACGTTGCATAAGATCAAGAAGACGCGCAAACAACCGTACGCACTGTACTCCTCAGAGGATAAACTCGAGATTACGGAACAGCTGGATTTCGAACTGCAGATTACCCGGTCCCTGCGGAACACGAATGAGAATTTCCTTTTGTATTTTCAGCCGCTCTTCTCGCCGGGGGACGGCCGCCTGCTCGGAGCCGAGGCGCTCCTGCGCTGGATCGCTCCGAATCGCGAGATTATGACGCCGCAGAAGGTGATCGAGGGACTGATGTCCACGGGAAACATCCGACTCGTCAGCGCTTTTGTTCTCGACCTTGGCATCGCGCGATGCCGGGAGTGGATCGATGCCGGTGTCGGCGACGATTTCCAGATGCATATCAATATCACGGCGGATGATCTGATGCATGCCGGCTTTGCCGACGAGGTTCTGCTTCTGCTTGATCGTTATAATCTTCACGCGAGAAATCTCATGCTCGAGATTACCGAGACGTCGCTCATGAAGAATCTCGCGGTATGCCGGTCGAATATTGTTCGGTTGCGTGCGAAAGGCGTGCGTTTCTCTCTCGACGATTTCGGAAGCGGGTATTCATCCCTCAATTGTCTTCGCGAGTTGCCGGTCGATGAAGTGAAGATCGATCGGGTTTTTCTGGAAAATGTCCAGAAAGATCGTTACAACCATTCGTTTGTCTCTGCCATTGTCATCTTGGCGCATAGCATTTCGGCAAAAGTGTGTATCGAAGGTGTTGAGAGCAAAGAGCAGGCCGATGCGGTACGCAAGTTGAAGCCGGATCTCTTCCAGGGATTCTTCTTCGGTCATCCGTTGCCGCCGAAGCTTTTCGAGGAGCGCTTCATCGCTTCCTGATTGTTTGTGTTCTGCGTGTATAACGAAATGCTCGCTCGACAAGAAGATTGGTCGTAAATTTTTTTCACTACATAAAGCGTGTCCGCTATATAACCGTCCGCCGGAGTTAAGCAATCTGCGGGGGGGCATTTGTAAATCTGTTCCCGATTCGCTATAATTACGGGATGTCCACACACGTTCCAAGGGGGATGAAATCATGACCGAAAAGAAGACCTACTACATCACAACGCCGATCTATTACCCGTCGGGCAATCCGCACATCGGACATTGTTATACGACGGTCGCCTGTGACTGCCTTGCGAGGTACAAGCGAATGCGCGGATTTGACGTGATGTTTCTTACGGGAACGGATGAACATGGACAGAAGATTGAGAAGAAGGCGATCGAGGCCGGCGTAACTCCGCAGGAGTATGTCGACGTTATCGTTACAAACTTCAAGAAACTATGGTCGAGAATCGGTATTACGTATGACCGCTTTATCCGTACAACGGACGACTATCATGTGGAATCGGTGCAGCATATTTTCAAGGAACTCTACGATAAGGGATATATTTACAAGGGCGAGTATTCCGGGAAGTATTGCACCCAGGACGAAGCTTTCTGGACGGAGAGCCAGCTGGTGAACGGAAAATGCCCCGAGTGCGGGCGCGATGTCGTCGACGCGAAGGAGGAAGCATACTTCTTTAAGCTTTCCGCCTTTGCCGAGCGGTTGGAGAAACTTCTGACGGATCCGGAGCGTTGCTTTCTCGAGCCGGCTTCACGCGTCAATGAGATGGTTAATAACTTCATAAAGCCCGGGCTCGAGGATCTCTGTGTGTCCCGCACGAGCTTTACGTGGGGCGTTCCTGTGACCTTCGATGACAGACATGTTGTATATGTCTGGATCGATGCCTTGTCGAACTATATTACGGCACTTGGCTACGGAAATCACGCCTATGCGGATTACTCGAAATACTGGCCGGCGGATGTTCATGTCATGGCTAAGGAGATCGTGCGTTTTCACTCGATTATTTGGCCGGCTGTTCTGATGGCTCTCGATGTCCCGCTCCCGAAGAAGATTTACGGACACGGTTGGATCACGTTCAACGGAACGAAGATGGGCAAATCAACCGGTAACGTTATTGATCCGTTTATCCTCGCGGACCGATATGGCGTCGATGCGCTTCGATATCATCTTCTGCGCGAAATGCAATTCGGATCGGATTGTGCGTTCTCGAATGAGATGATGATCACACGCATCAACAGCGATCTGGCAAACGATCTCGGCAACCTCGTTTCACGTACGGTTGCGATGGTGACGAAGTACTTCGGCGGCACGCTGCCGGAGACCCGGGAGGCCGGTGAGCCCGACATGGATCTTGCGGCAATGCTTCGTGACCTCATACCGATTGTTGAAGAGAATTACGAGTCCTTCCATTTCTCCGTGGCTTTGTCAGAAATCATCCGCGTCGTTTCCCGCGCCAACAAATACATCGATGAGACAACCCCCTGGATTCTCGCCAAGGATCCTGACCGCAAGGCGCGTCTCGCAACGGTTCTGTACAATCTGTTGGAAACAATCCGTGTCGCGGCTACGCTTCTTACTCCGGTAATGCCGGAGTCGATGCCGGAGGTCCTCCGTCAGATCGGAGCGATGCCGGTTGCGTCCTGGGAAGAAGCCAGAGACGTCGGCTTGTTGCGCGCGGATGTCACCGTCGCGCCCGGAAACGTCCTGTTTCCTCGCATCGAGTTGGAGAAGGAGATGGAGTATCTGAACGCGATTCTCGCTCCTAACGCCACACAGGAGCCCGTCAAAGAGGCGACAGCGGAGGTGCCGCCCGCAAGTACGGACAAGAAAGAAGTTACCGTTAAACCGGAGATCACATATGACGACTTTGCCAAGCTTGACTTGAAGGTTGCCCGCGTTCTCTCGTGCGAGCGTGTTCCGAAGTCAGATAAGCTTCTGATGTTCACATTAGACGACGGCATGGGAGGACGAACGGTGCTCTCGGGTATCGCAGAGTATTACCAACCGGAGGAACTCATAGGCAGGAATGTCATTTTGATCGCCAACCTCGCGAAAAGAAAAATCCGCGGCATCGAATCACAAGGAATGTTACTTTGTGCCGACACGCCGGATGGCGGTTGCCGACTGCTGTCGGTTGAAGATCTGTGTCTTCCGGGTGCTTCAGTATCATGACGGGACTTTTCGAGACACATGCCCATCTGACGGATGAGCGATATAGAGAGGATCTTTCCGATGTCCTCGATCGCGCGGTGAAATCAGGTGTTTCGCACCTCATAGTTGCGAGCGCGGATATCGAGGAGAGTGACCGGGCGGTTCGCCTGGTCGCCGAAACGAAGGTCGAGGGGATTGAGCTCTACGCGATGGTTGGAGTCCATCCTCACAGTGCCTCCGAATATGATGACACTGCCGAATCGATTCTTCGTGATCATTTGTCGAATGCCCGGGAACGGCGGATCGTCGCCCTCGGCGAGATCGGCCTTGATTATCACTATGACCTTTCTCCGCGGGATGTACAGAGAGAAGTCTTCCGCCGCCAGCTCGCTTTAGCCTTTGCGATGGATCTTCCTATCGTTCTTCACGAACGTGAGGCCACGGCGGATACGCTCGAGATCCTGCGTGATTTCTCGACGCGTGGCCAGCTCCGCAAAGTTCCCGGTGTGTGCCATTGTTTCTCCGGCAGTGAAGAATCCGCGGCAATCCTCTTGGCTCTCGGATTCTATCTGGGTTTCGACGGTCCGATTACCTTCAAGAATGCCCGAAAAGCACCTGACGTCATCCGCATGACACCCGTCGACCGTCTTCTCACCGAGACGGATTGTCCGTATCTGACGCCGGAGCCGTTTCGTGGCAAGAGGAATGAACCGTCCTATGTTTCCTATGTCGTCGCGAAAATGGCCGAGTTCAAGGGGATACAACCGGAAGAAATGGCTCGGATATCCGCGGAGAATGCATTTCGTCTGTTCTTTTCTTCGGGCAAATAACTGCCGGACAATCATATTATTTCGTGATTTGTGATGGAGGAAAACCACGAGAATTGATCATCGCAAAAATCGCTGTAAACAACCTTGCAAAACCTGTTGACAAGAGATTCTGGATCAAGTATACTTCCTATTGCGCTCCGGGATGAGCGCTCCAGTAAAAGTTCGGGAGCATAGCTCAGCTGGGAGAGCATCTGCCTTACAAGCAGAGGGTCACAGGTTCGAGCCCTGTTGTTCCCACCATAATGGCGCAGTAGTTCAGTTGGTTAGAATGCCAGCCTGTCACGCTGGAGGTCGAGGGTTCGAGCCCCTTCTGCGTCGCCATAACGAACGGTCCACCCGGACCGTTTGTTATATGCCCAGATAGCTCAGTCGGTAGAGCAGGGGACTGAAAATCCCCGTGTCGTTGGTTCGATTCCGACTCTGGGCACCAGAAAGGCCGTGATTATTCGTAATCACGGTCTTTTAATTTTTCCTATACATGCGCCGGGCTCGTCTATCCTATTTCCCGATTTTCACAAGAAGAGCACACTTGTATGATCAAGGATTCATGATATTGCCATCATGACGAACTATCCATTTCAGTGGCGAATGATGTATAATAGTGCTCTAGCTTTTTTGCACACATCGTTTGGAGGAATAAACATCATGATTGATAAGCCGTTTGCCCACGATAAAGCCGACGTCCTCGCTTCGCTGGCGTCGGATGCCGACAAGGGACTCACAACATCGGAGGCACAGCGCAGACTTCTTGAATACGGACTCAACACGTTGGGAGAGAAGAAGCCAACGCCTCTTTGGAAGCGTTTTCTTGAGCAATTCGCCGATGCGATGGTCTTGATCCTGGTTGCGGCTGCCGTCTTATCGGCTGTCATGGCGATACAATCCGGCGAGTCGAGTGAATGGGTCGACGTCGGGGTGATCTTGGCGATTGTTCTTATCAACGCAATCCTCGGAGTTTACCAGGAAGGCAAAGCCGATCAAGCGATCGCGGCACTGAAACGAATGAGCTCTCCGCAGTCGAAGGTGATTCGTGACGGCAAACAGGTCCTGATCCCTTCCGACCAAATCGTGCCCGGGGATATCTCCGTTCTCGATGCGGGTGACTTGGTCGCTGCGGATATTCGTCTTCTTTCACAAAGCTCATTGAAGGTTGAGGAAGCGTCGCTTACCGGAGAATCTGTTCCCGTAGAGAAGAACGCGGATGTTGTCCTGCCGGAGGACTGTGGCCTGGGAGATCGTGAGAATACGATCTTTATGGGCACGGCGATTACGTACGGACGCGCACGCGGTGTTGTTGTCGGAACCGCCGGCAGTACGGAACTCGGCAAGATAGCCACCAAATTACAGAATATCGAAGATTCTCAGACTCCGTTGCAGAAGAACCTTACAAGTCTCGGCAAGATACTCGGTATCATTTGTATTGCCGTCTGTGTTCTCGTTTTCGTCGTTGACGTTTTTGTCCAGAAGGAGCCGTGGAATGAGGCCCTTATGACGGCAGTAAGCCTTGCGGTCGCGGCGATCCCCGAAGGACTCGCGGCGGTTGTGACGATTGTGCTTTCGATCGGAATGACGCGCATGGCCACCAGAAACGCGATAGTACGTAAGCTTCTGGCGGTCGAGACACTGGGAAGCGTCGACGTAATCTGTTCGGATAAGACAGGAACCCTGACGCAGAATGAGATGACCGTAACCGCGGTATATGACGGATCAGATATCTATGAAGTCACCGGCATCGGATATTCACCGGATGGCACTGTTCTTGCACCGGATAAGAATCCGGCCAAGGTCGAAGGTGTCCTCCGTCAGGTGATTCTTTCCGGTCTGTTGTGCAGCGATGCCGTCACGATGAAGAAGGACGATGGCAGATATTCCTGTATCGGCGATCCCACCGAGGCCGCTCTGGTCGCTCTGGCTTCCAAGGTTGGATTTACTAAGGATTCTGTCAGCGGAGATTATCCTCGCGTAGCCGAGTTGCCTTTTGATTCGGATCGCAAGATGATGACAACCTATCACCCCAATGTCGAGGAGAATCGTATCGTCTCTTTCACAAAGGGTGCTCCGGACATCATCCTTGATCGTTGTATCTCGGCATTGACGGCGGACGGTGTTGTTCCGATGACCGAGGAGCGTAAGGCCCGGATCATGGCAACCAACCGTGGCTTTGCGAAGAAGGCATTACGTGTTCTGGCGTTTGCGTATCGCACACACGATACCGACGCAGTGTCGGCATCGATGGCTGATTTTGAACATGAGTCCGGATTGGTATTTATAGGTCTCACAGGTATGATCGATCCCGCGAGATCTGAGGCCAAGGACGCGATCGCGACATGTAAGGAAGCAGGAATTCGCGCGGTTATGATCACGGGAGACTACAAGGATACAGCCGTAGCCATAGCCGAGGATCTCGGTTTGATGACGGCCGGATATGAGAGCCTTTCCGGCGCGGATCTCGATAAGGTTAGTGATGAGGATCTTCCGGACGTCGCGGAGAAGACAGCCGTATACGCACGTGTTTCTCCGGATAACAAGGTCAGAATCGTCACGGCTCTTCAGAGCCGGAGCCACATCACATCGATGACAGGCGACGGAGTCAATGATGCCATGGCCTTGAAGAAGGCAGACATCGGCGTCGCGATGGGAATTACGGGCACGGATGTCGCGAAGAATTCCGCGGATATGATTCTTACCGACGATAACTTCGCCACGATCGTTCACGCGATCGAGGAGGGAAGAATCATTTACAGTAACATTCGCAAGTTCGTCGGTTTCCTCCTGTCGTGTAATGTCGGCGAGATCCTGATCATCTTTATTATCTCGCTGATTCCGGCGTCCTTGATCCCCGGAATCGGGGTTCCCCTAACGGCAATTCAACTTCTATGGTTGAATCTGGTAACGGACAGCTTCCCGGCTCTGGCTCTCGGGCGAGAGAAGGGTGAACCGGACATCATGAAGGTACCTCCGCGCAAGAAATCCGAGCCGATTATCAACGGGCCGATGAAATGGATGATTCTCGTTCAGAGTCTGGCGATCTTCGGGTCGGTATTCGTAGCCTTTGTTACCGGACTTCTCGTCATTTTCAAGGATCAGGCGGTTCCCCTTGAGGGAGCTCGAACGATGGCGTTTGCCACATTAATCCTGGCAGAACTGCTTCGCGCTTTCGGGGCAAGATCTGAGCGTATCAGCGTTTTCAAACTTGGATTCTTCTCCAATAAGGCGATGAATTATGCGGTCTTGTTCTCCGCAATCCTGTTGTTTGCCGTTATCTATATTCCCGGACTGAACCGTGTTTTCGATGCGGTTGCATTGCCGCCCGTTGCATGGTTGCCGATCGTGATTTGCGCGATCATTCCCTTTACCGTCAGCGAACTGTACAAGATATTCCGGAATCGCGCCAAGTGATTCTACCGAATGATCCTTGCGCTTAACCGCGAAATACCCTCCAATTCTCTTGCAAGACCCGAAAACGTATGATAATATTGAACGGATTCATTTAGAAGTGGCTATAAGCCGGAGGCTCTTATCATGCAGATCATCGCGATCATTCTCGCTGTATTGGATATTCTCGTTTGTATCGCTCTCGTTCTTCTGGTCGTTTTCCAGGAAGGTAACGATAAGGGCTTAGGTGTTATCGGCGGCGGTGCGGATACTTTCTTCGGCAAGGAGAAGGGACGTACACTCGACAGCAAGCTTAAGAGGTTCACTTCCGTTCTGGCGATCGCTTTTGTCCTGGTGACGTTAGCCCTGTTCCTCATCCTTTCTAAGGGTTGGTAATCTCAGCGACAAACATTTACAGATTCATAGGCTGTCTCAATTGACTGTTGCAAGTCTTTTGAGACAGTTTTTTCTTTGCCTTTGAGATCCTTTAATTTTGTCTAAAATGAATTTGGCAGGACATCCGACTGCTATAATGAAGATATCCGAGGAAGAATCGAGGTGGATACGATGAAGAGAAAGAACTCCGGAAATAAGGGAAAAAGTAAATTCTCAGGTCATTCCCGACAGACTGCGCCGCATTCGAACCCAAGGACATCTCCAACGGGTAAGAAAATGACTTCTTCCCGGGCGCCGGATCGAGAGGTTCTTCCCGTCGCGCAGAACGCTTTGCGAGGTCCGCTGCAGACGCAGAATATCTGTGTCGGAATGCTTCGTGAGATGGGATTTGACGGATATGTCGAACCGGATGTCGGTTACGATGCACTCCAGTACGGTCGAATTCTCGTGCGCTCGCGGAATCTGAACGGTGCGCCTTTCGATATGAAAGTTGTCTGTGAAATCTCGAATCCGGACGCCGCTCCGGGAAAATACGAAGGTAAAATCATCGAGGTTCTCGGAGACCCCGGCAATACGGACGTGGCGATGCTCGGAATTATCCGACAATACGGACTGTCGACGGAATTCCCGTCCGCCGTCGTTGCAGAAGCGGCAAGGTTTCCGGTAACACCGACGGACGAAGAGATTTCTGCGGAGATCACCTCCGGCCGCAAGGACCTGCGAACTCTGCGAACGATTACCATCGACGGAGAAGATGCCAAAGACCTCGACGATGCGATTTCGGTAGAGAAGCTTGCGGGTATTGGTTATAAGCTGTATGTCCATATCGCCGATGTCTCGCATTATGTTCGCGAGGGAACCGCGCTTGATGATGAAGCGTCGAAGCGGGCAACCAGCGTATATCTGGCGGATCGCGTCATTCCGATGCTGCCGCCCCGTCTCTCCAATGGTTTGTGCAGTCTGAATCCCGAAGTTCCCAGGCTTGCGCTTTCCGTGGCGATGACGGTGGATTATGACGGCCGCGTGACGGAAGGGAAGATTTTCGAGAGTATTATCCAGAGTGATCTGCGAGCCTCTTACAAGAAAGTTTTTCGCGCAATTTACGAGAACGAACCTATCGAAGGGTACGATGCTCTTCTGCCGATGTTGGAAAGCATGCGCGAACTGAAGGATATTCTTACCGCGGCCCGCAAAAGTCGCGGATCCATTGGATTTGACTTCCCGGAAACGAAGGTCGAGCTCGACGCGGAGGGTAAACCGGTTCGTGTTTACGCGTATCCGATTTCGGAAGCAAATGGCATTATTGAGGAATTCATGATTCTCTGTAACGAATTTGTCGCAACACGGTTTGCCAGCATGAACCATCCCTTTGTGTATCGTGTTCATGAAGAACCCGATCCGATCAAGATACGGGAGTTTCTGCATTTAGCCGGTCTCTTCGGTGTTCGTCAACGGCGCGGCAAGGCGACGCCCGCCATGCTTGCGGCACTTATGGACGAGATTCGCGGAGAAGTATACGAACCTGCGCTGTCCCAGCTTCTATTGCGATCATTGGCGAAAGCCCGCTATGCGCCGGAGAACCTCGGACACTTCGGCCTCGCTTCGGAAGGATACTGTCACTTCACATCGCCGATTCGACGCTATCCGGACCTCTATATCCATCGAATCATTAAGAGCTACCTTCACGAGAAGCCCCGGACGTCCCATTTCGCAAAAAAAGTCGAACACGTTAGTGCGCACAGTTCCGACATGGAACGCAACGCCATGGAGGCGGAGCGAGCTTCTGTCAGTCAGAAGGTAGCGGAGTATATGGTGCGACATGTCGGTGATACATTTGATGGGTTGATCTCGGGCGTATCAAGGGGAGGCATCTTTGTGCGGCTCGAGAGCACCATTGAGGGAATGGTGCCGTTCCGAACCATGGACGACTATTTCACCTTTGATGAGCAACGCCTGGAAGCCAGAGGCAGTTCTTCCGGTAAGGTATTCCGCATCGGACAGAAGGTCAAGATTCTCGTTACCGGTGCGGACACCATGTTGCGCCGCGTTGACTTTGCCGTCGTGAACGAGTCGGATGATTCACGTAGCTCGAAGTCAAATGAGAAGAAATATGCGCGCACGGACCGGGTTTCCAAAGTTTCCGGCAAAAAAAGAAGCGCCGGACCGAAGTCGTCCGGGCGCCCGAGAAAATGAACGGTAAGCGGTTCCGGCGCTTATTCTGCCACGCGGTATGGCTTCAGCGCAGCGACAAGATCATCGCACGCGTCGGAGTGGATCTCCAGATTGATGGGGCGTTGCAACTCGAGACTGAAGATTCCCATGATTGACTTGGCATCGACAACATAGCGGCCCGAAGACAAATCTACATCATACGGGAAGGAATTGACGGCATGGACAAAGTCCTTGACATCTGTGATAGATTTAAATTGCACTGCGAACCGAACCATAATCTCACCCTCCGATACATGACACGTATTTAGCGTCGTAACTTCATATCAATTAAGTTTATCACATGAGTCGACGCTGTCAATTCGCGTCCAGACAAAAACGCCAAAGGAGAACAAGAGATTTGACCCAAATACCGATGCAATATTTCGAGTCTGCACATGAGGTGGGCAGTGCCCCGCAAAACACTGAAGCCTTGTCTGTCGCATTTCAGACGCTCGGCTGCAAAGTGAACCGTTATGAGACGGATGCCGTGAAAGAAGCCTTTCTCCAGGCCGGATTTATCGTCAGGGAGGAATCGGATACCGTTGATGTCTTTGTCATCAACACGTGCACGGTGACGTCTGAAGCGGACCGAAAATCCCGGCAAATGATACGAAGGGCTCAGAAGCAACACCCGGGTTCGCTGGTCGTTGCGATGGGGTGTCAGGTGGAGATGAGCCCACAAGAATCTGAGGCGGATATTGCATCGGGAACGCGCAATCGCAATCGATTGGTTAACCGGGTTCTTCAAGAGCTCGGACGCTCGTTGCCGGCAAAGAATGAGGAAGAATCCTGCCTTCTTGCCGGAGACATCCCGGAAGCGTTCGAAGAATTAGGACCCGTACTTTCTCAGGAAGAGACACGGGCATACATCAAGATTCAGGATGGTTGCGACTCTTTCTGCTCCTACTGCATTATTCCTTATGCTCGCGGCAGGATTCGCAGCCGCTTACACGAGGATATCCTTACTGAGGCCGGAGCTCTCGTAGAGAAAGGGTTTCTGGAGATCGTTCTGACAGGAATTCATATCTGCTCCTATGGTCGTGATCGCGGACAGGGAATCGAAGCGCTGACGGCTGTGATCTCAGATCTTTCGGCGATACATGGCATCCGCAGGATCCGGCTTGGATCTTTGGAACCAACGGCTTTGACGGCAGAATTCTTCGACAGAATTCAATCCGTCGAGAAGTTGTGCCCGCACTTTCATATCTCTTTGCAGAGCGGATCGGATACGATTCTTCGCAAGATGAATCGAAAATACGACACCGCGAATTTTCGCGAAGGAGTTCGATTGTTGCGATCCTATTTTCCTTCGGCGTCGATTACGACAGATATCATCGTCGGTTTTCCCGGGGAAGATCGGGAGGAACATACCCGGAGCCTTTCTTTCTGTGAAGAGATCGGCTTCTCGAAAATCCATGTTTTTCCGTATTCTGAAAGACCGGGCACCCGTGCTGCTTCGATGACTCCGAAGGTGACGAAAGAAGAGAAGAGCCGCAGAGCCGCTGAGTTTCTGGCACTTTCGGACCGTATGGCGAGAGAATTCCACGATAAAATGGTCGGAAGTCGACATGAAGTTCTCGTTGAAGGGACGGATTCGGATGGGATCATCTCGGGATATGCGGGCAACTATGTAAGAACCTTTTTCTCTTCTGACGAGGCATTTGAACCCAATACTATCGTATCTGTCCATGTGGATCAGGCGACGGTGGAAGGTGTGATCGGTCATGTCGAAAAATTGTAAGGATATCCTTTTTGTTTTTCGTTAAAACATGATACAATCAAATAGAACAGATGTTTCTGTTTCACATCTGGAGGTGATTCTATGGTTGATTCCGAGACCGCAAGATTTCAATTAAATATGGACAAGACCGAAGACGTTCGCGAGCTGATGTCCTTCGTTTTGACGGCATTACAAGAGAAGGGCTACAATCCTATTAATCAATTGGTCGGATATTTTATGTCCGGCGATCCGACATATATTACGAATCACAAGGGCGCACGCGGCATCATTCGACGGATCGAGAGAGATGAACTTCTTGAGGTTATCATTCGCGATTACTGCCAGCGCCTGAAGTAAAAATATGGGACGAGTGATGGCGATCGACTATGGTACGAGGCGCATTGGCGTCGCGTTGAGCGACACCCTACGGCTTACGGCACACGGTTTTGAGACTGTGTCCTGGAACGGTCAGGATCTCGCGTATGCTCTGGAGAGAATTGCATCGATCGTTCGTGAGAAGGGTGTCGACGAGATCGTTGTCGGACGCCCGAGGCGAACGGACGGTGCGATCAGTGAATCGCAACTCCTTGCCGAAGAATTCGCCCGTCAGCTTGCCGATATCACCGGCATTGTACCCGAGTTTCGGGACGAGAGATATACGACCGTGATCGCTTCGAGGTATTTGACGGATACGGGAGTAACGGGTCGCGATCGCAAGAAAGTAGTCGATCAGGTTGCCGCGGAGATCATTCTTCGCGAACATCTCGAATCGCATCGCAAGAGAGACTGAATCATGCTATAATGGTTTGGATTATGATTCGAATAGATATACGCTTCGGCGTAAGTGGGAGGTCAATATGTTTTTTGAAGATGGCGGATGCAACTGCGGACACGAGGGATGCTCGGACGATTGCATGACAGAGGGTCAGGAAGAGCAGGCCGTAATTACGATGGTTGACGCCGAGACCGGCGAAGAGTATCAGTTCGCGGTTGTTGATGATTTTGAGTTTAAGGGACAGGCCTATTGTGTTCTCGTCACCGTTGACGAAGAAGAGCCGGAGTTGGTCATCACGAAGGTCGTTGAGCTTGAGAATGATGAAGGCGAAGGCCTCATGAGTCTTGAGGAAGACGAAGCTGACGAGGTTTACGCGGAGTACGACCGTCTCTGTGAAGAAGCCGAGATCGACGATGAAGACGACGCAGGCGAAGAAGAGTAAGCCGGATCGTAAGACCGGCGTAACGGCGCATAATAAGACGGAAGACGTCCTTGCCGTTCTGCGCGATGCGACGAGCGGCAAGGAATACTATCTCTCCGTTATCGATTCGTTCCCGATGGATGGCCGAGAATATGTGGTGATGTATAATTACGAACCCGACGACGGCAACCATGCGGATCCCGAACTTGTCATCATGCGTACCGAGTTTGCCCGGGCCGGCGATCAGTATTTTTATTCGATCAAGGACAGTCGGGAACTCGATCGGGCTTTCAATCGCTTTATGATGCGCTTTTCCACATCACCGGGAGGGTATCCCGGCAAATAGAACCGAAGAGATGCCGCTTTACAGTGGCATTCTTTTTTCGTGAACCACAGAAGTATTTTCAAGGAGATCGGAACATGCCTCGTCTGCCGGACCGCATCCACAAGCGTCCCTTTGTCGTTGGAGTTCTTGTACTGACCTTCATTCTGGTCATTGCCGGAGTGTTGGTTATATCCTTGCGCATTTTCGGTGCAACACAGGACATGCCGATTGTCACGGTATTGAAGACGCGGTCGGAGACTTCTGTCACGGATATCGGGCTGAATATTGATCGATTGCCGGGGACGAATTATCTCCGGAATCCGTCTTTTGAAAACACCGGAGAGAGCGCCATTTACACCGTTGCAGACGCCCAGGGCAATTCGATTTTTGTGCTGCCTGAGGAAGCCGGGGACGGAGGGTACGCCAACGGGTATTTTAACGGAGGGACGCTTCGAGTTCTGTCGGTGGATGAGGAAGGTACTCTCGTTCAGAAGTTCAGTACACAAATCGGCGATTTCTCCTTAAAACGACTTGGCATGTGGACGAATCTTGTGGTCCCTCAAACGATGGAGGGTCAACGCATTGTCTCTACGGCTTCATCCTCTTCACAAACGATCGGCGTAGGACCGGAAGGCTTTGTTCTTGCGGATATGACAGCTGCAGCTCCGCGCGTTGAGAACACAGGAATTCGCGGAGATTTGATCTCGATTGTTTATGACGGCGAGAGGTTTTGTGCGATAACACCGAATGGAACGTTTGTCATTTCTCCGGACGGAATGGACTGGTCTTCCTTTTCCTTGTCTTCGGATATTCCGGGTGATATGCGTACGGTTTCTTACGTCGGCAGTGTTCTTGTGGCGGCGGGAGATTTCGGTGCGGTAACCATTCTGTCGGACAGCCAGGTTAAGGAAGTTGATGCGGGAACGAACCGGACTTTTCGCGCATCGTGCAGTGACGGATCGGTCATGTTGCTCGCCGGTGATCAAGGTACGGTAAAGATGTCGGCAAACGGTCTTCTGTATCGGGATCTGACGCCGGATGAACTGCCGGGATTCTTCGAAGTTCCCGATTGGACTGCGGCAGACGCCAGAGATGGCAAGTTTCTTCTCGCGGGAAGTAACGGAGAGATTGCCGTCGGGACATATGATTCTGATTTGTCTGTTTTCGAGTTCGAAACGGTTCTCGTTACGGGGGAGTTTGAGAGCCGGATCGCCGTAGAGAAGGCGGTTTTTCTGCCGTCAGGGGAGATCCTGCTTCTGGACACGCAAGGCAACCTGTATTGCTCGGATACATCGTATCAGGAATGGAAGATGCTGACGACGATGCTTCCGGCAAAACCGGATAGTATAGGGGTCTCCTGGACAGGTAAAATTCTCCTTACACAGGGAGAATCTGCTCAATTGACGGGTCTTTACACGGAAGTCGCACTGTCATCAGCGATTCTTCCGGATACCATACGTTCCGGCGACATGTGCCTCCTGTCGGTCTCGTCACCCTCGATATCGATGAAGGAGGAGACGGGAACCTGGCAAGCCGGCGGAGAACATTCGGATTTGAGTGTTCAAATTGCATCTCCTTCCGGAGGCGGGACGTATTCTGCCCGTATTACCGGGAATACGGGTTCTTCGGAAAAGGATGCGCATTTCATATCACAGAAGATTTGTGATTTGGACAGTGTCATTTTTCAGAAGAACAAATTCTATCAGCTCCAGGTGTGGATGAAGCAATCCGGAATAGCAAACCAACAGGTTATGGCTTGGATTTCGGGTGGGTTCACGTCTTTCGGAACAACATTTACCGATGTTGGCGGTGGTTGGCGACTATATACATATACATTTCTGGCTCCTGATACGGCAACGGTCGCGGCGACCGAAGAGATTCGAATTAACATTGGTTTTTATGGCGCCGGCGAGCTTTATATCGACAAGACATATCTCGGACTGGAGGCGAATGCCGAGACTGCGATAGAACCCGAGATCTCGACTGCGATTCGCGATTCTTCTATGAACCTGATTCGCCTTGAGAATGTGCAGATCGCGCGCAAGTATTCATCTCCGGATGGTTTCCTTCAACAAGCCGGTAACGAATCCGGTACCGCGTCCGACGCACAGAGCAACACGGTCGGGATCGAGTCTTTGGAGGCATCGCTGACACTGGTGCGGGATGCCGATGCGGATCCGTGGATCGTTATCGGACCGATGGCCGATGAGTTGACCATACAAAAACTGATGGGCTACCTTTGCGGCGACCTCTCGGACCCGTATGGCAAGCTTAGAGCCGACAACGGAACCGGCGTACCCTGGGGAATGCAGTTTGACCGTATGGTTTTTGAGATCAATGATACCGACGGAGTATTTCGAACAGATATCGAAAAGAGTGCCTATGTGAACTATGTCATTGCGTTGGTGAGGCAGTCCGCTGATTATCTGGACGTACAGGATAAGATTATCTTCCTTGACGGAATGGAGTATATCGGGAAGTCAATGCTTTCCGATGCGGATGGTCATACATGGGATGTTACGGTATCGAATGTTGATGCGACAATGGGTCAGATCGTCTCGTTTGAACAGTCGGTTGCCGATGCATTCACATCGTATTACGATCAGATTCCTCGCATTCCATTTGCCCCGAATCGTCCTGCGAATATCGGTGAGGAGTGGGCACGCTCCTTCCGCCTCAATGTTTTCTATGAGACGGCGGATTCATCGGTCGCCCCCTATGTGTTGGATACGATCACGGCGGCGGATTATACCTACGCGCTGCTTTTCGACTATGGGAAATATTCCTCGTGCCTGATGGCCGACCTGAGCACGGCTCGTCCGGTATTTGACTCGACGAATCAGACGATTATCAAATCATCGGATCTGCTTACCGGGGAATCCTTACTCAACAAGAATCAACAGACGCTTCTTAACGTCATATCCATTCTCAGTGGCGCTGCCCAAGGAAATCGAACCGAGATCATCACGGATACTTCGCAGGTGGTCGAATCTTCCACGGACGGACTCTCGACATTTGCGTATTCGGATGAAGAGTCCACGCACTTTATCGCGGTGAACATTTCAAATACGCCGATTGTGTTCAATCTTGAAGCGGATTGGCCGCTGGACGGCGATTTATCTTCCAAATACGGATCGGATGGCGCACTTCTGGAGTCAATGAAGCTGGCAAATAAGAATAATCGAATCACGCTGATGCCGGGGCAAGTGTTCATAGCGGAGATCACCTATGATTGAGTGTTCCGGCGGAAGACCGGATGAATTATTTTTAGGTAAAACCTATGGACAATCGCTGGATCATTCGTTATAATAATCAAGCGTTTGGGTGGTTAGCTCAGCTGGTTAGAGTACTTGCTTGACATGCAAGGGGTCGATGGTTCGAGTCCATTACTACCCACCAAAGATTAAGGCTGTCTCAGAAGACTTGTTGCAAGTCGGTAGAGGCAGCTTTTTTGCGCATGAAGGAGTTGACGATTATCTTATGGGCGACCTTCATTTTTGACAATGAACCACAAAAAAACAAATCTTCTTACTGAGGTGGGTGAACATGTTTCTCACTCGTAAGTCCTCGGCGTACGCCTTGCAAAAAGCTCGCTCGATGAAATGTTCACCCGCCTCAGATTGGATGTTTTCATTTCTTGTGCGTAAGGGTAACATGGACACATAGGATGGAGATATCGACGGAGGTAGCACATGATACTTTTGGTCATCGACACACAGAAAGCGATCGTTACGGATGAGTTGTACGCTTTGGACTTGCTGGTAGAGAATGTTTCCCGTCTTATTCGGCAGGCTCGCATGAATGGAATCGAGGTTCTTTATATCCGGCACGATGATCGTGAGGATACGAGCGTTCCTGATCCTGATTTGGACATCTATGAAGGGTTTGCGCCCGCGCCCGGAGAACACGTGATTGTGAAGCGATTCAACAGCGCTTTTCGACAGACGGATCTTGAGGCGTATCTGGATTCGAAAGGTGAACGACAGCTGATGGTTACGGGAATCATGACGGATTTTTGCATCGATGCGACGATTAAGAGCGGATTTGAGCGTGGCTTTGAGATCGTTGTTCCCGCGAATGCGAATTCCTATACCGGTAACGATTATATGAGTGCCGAAACGACGTATCGTTATTTCAACCAGATGATGTGGCCTCGCCGATATGCGAGATGTGTAACGATGGAGGAGGCGGAGAATTCCATACATCAAGCGGCGAAGAAGTGACTGTTGGGCAATTCTGTCGTGAATTGTAAAGACAGATGACGATCCTTTGACTATAATGATGGAGAGACGCTGTTTTCGCGTCGTCGAGAGGAGGGATACTGTGATTTGCCCAAAATGCACAGCTGAGATTTTGGATGGATTCTCATTCTGCCCGCAATGTGGTTACTCTTTGCCTGAGATGCAAGAGGATACCAGAGTGGTGCCTGAGATTGTGAGTGCTGCCGATACGACGTCCTTCGTTGTAGAGAGCAAAGAAGAAGACCCGGATTTTGACGATCGTGATACTTCGGCGAATGGTACGGATGATATTTCGCCCGAGGATACCGAACCCGTTCTCAAGGAGCAGACATTTGAAGAATTTGTCTTGCCGACAGCGGTCGCTGATCCGTCTCCTTCGATCCCGGCGATCCCTTCCGACCCGGCGGTTTCTCCGGTCAGCGTATCAGAGACCGTTTCTCCGTCGATGTTAACGGAAACGAAGGCCGTGGCGGAGATCCGTCAGACGCCGGTAACGCAGATGCCGTCCTCTGCCGCGACAACACCGGGTGTGTCGCAAGAACCAGTGATTCCCAAGACACATAAGCCGCTGACAACAGGCGGAGTTTTCTGGTACTTCTTTGTCACAGCGATCCCTGTAGTCGGATTTCTGATTCTGGTTATCGTTGCCGCTGCCAGCAAGAATTTGAACCGGAAAAGTCTGTCCAGATCGATATTGATCTGGCATCTCGTCGCCGTCCTTCTTTTGTGTTCATTATTTACCGCTCTGTTCTTCCTGAATCAACCATTTCTTATCGAATTATTCGATTTCAATAACTGGTTTATGACTTTTGATTTCATCCTTCGAACCTTCATGTACTGAAGCTGTCTCGAAGCGGCAAGCAACTTGCCACACGTGCGTTCAATGACTGTAACAATGTTACGTTACAATCAGGCTGTAGTCTCGCGATACTGCGCGGCTGCAGCTTTTTTATCGTGAGGTGTAGGATGGCTGATGAGGAATTGATTTCGAAGCGCGATCTGTTACGGGCGGCCCGTATTTCATATGGCACGCTATATCGCTGGAAACGTATGAGTCTGATCCCGGAGACATGGTTTATCAGGAAATCAACGCATACAGGGCAGGAGACCTTCTTTCCGAAGGAGAGGATGCTTGCTCGCGTTCATCGAATTCAAGAGCTAAAGGGAGAACTGTCCCCTGATCAGCTCCGCGAACTTTTCTCGCCGAATGTCCGAAGCTTCCGCATTCCTTTCGAAGATTTTCTTCATCTGAAGATTGTCTCGAAGCTTTCTGTTGCGGCGTTTACTTCCGTATTCCCGGAGCGTAAGGATTTATCCTTTGACGATGTGTTTTCCATCTATGTTGTGGATCATCTGATGAGGCTTTCCGGCATATATCTTGAAGATGCGAAGCAGGTTATTCGCATGCTCGACAAGTACTTGCGAACAAGATCGAGTAAAGAATTTCAGTTGATCCTTATGAGGAAGATGGGAATTCCGTTTACGGTACTCGTAAAGGGAGATGAGGAGATTCTACTCGAGGAGAACACAGAGATTATCGCGTGTGCGCATCTGAATGAATTTGAAGAAGCGTTGAAGGACCAGCTCATCGCATGAGGAAAGCTCGGGGTGTTCTATGAAGACACGACCAACAGGGAAGACAGTCGCTAAGGATCAGCCGTTTTCGATACTCCATATCCTTTCTGATGAAGTTCGATTGAAGATTGTCCGAATTCTCGCTGAGAACGGAGAACTCTGCGCACGGGACATCCTGACGCATTTTCCGATAACACAGCCAACGTTATCGCACCACATGAATGTTCTTCTGGAGAATCATATCGTCAAGGCCAGAAAGAGTGGTCGCTGGGTCTTCTATCGGGTAGATTCGGATGCTCTTCGCATGCTGATTTCGTATTTGACAAAGCTTCTCGCGACGGCGGATGATACATTATCAGAATCGTCTCACGAAGAAGAAGTGCCGGCGAGGCGGGAGAAGCGCAGCCGTGTCCCTTCCAGGAAGATAACAGAGGAAGCTATTCCGGCACTACTACGGGAGATCCCCCCGGTTGATTCTCACTCGAGTCCTGAATCTCCGATGGCAGAGGAGACAAAAGACAAGAAGAAAAAGGACAAGAAGAAGGACAAGAAGAAAAAGAAAAACAAGAAAAAATGAAATCATTGTATCGTTTGTTGTTCGATAATTGACATCTTCCTGCGTTCACATTATTATAATGGAAAGATTACAACAATGGAAGCGAGCGACGAATGAAGCAGCAGGATATCGTAGAGACAATCATTACCCGATTCTCTTCGCAAGAGATTCGCCTGACCCCCCAACGTATAGGCGTATATAAATATCTTCTGGAGAATCGAATCCATCCGACGGTTGAGACTGTTTATAACGCACTGAAATCAGATAATCCTTCACTCTCCAAGACAACTATTTATAACACCGTGGACACGTTAACCAAGGCCGGACTCATCCATGTCGTCCGTGTCGGAGAAGGTGATGCGAGACTCGACGGCAACACAGAGAAACACGGTCATTTCCTTTGCAAAGATTGTAACGACATTTATGATTTCGATCTAAGCGGATGTCAGATTCCTGCTTCGTTGGATGCCTTTGACATTCATGAGATTGATGTTATCGCCTCGGGAATCTGCCAAGATTGCAAATCACCCTCACTTCGGGAAAACTGCTAAGCATTTCCAAATATAGTATTACGGAGGTTTTCAAATGGAACTGAAAGGATCAAAAACAGAACAGAATCTGAACACAGCCTTTGCGGGTGAATCCATGGCGACCAACAAGTACAGTTACTATTCTTCTCAGGCAAAGAAAGAAGGGTACGTACAGATTTCGAACATTTTTGCTGAGACAAGCGGGAATGAGCGTGAACATGCGAAGCTCTGGTTCAAGGCTCTCCATGGCGGAGAAGTTGCCGACACCAAGACAAATCTCCTCGACGCAGCCGCCGGAGAGTACTATGAGTGGACAGATATGTACAAGAAGTTCGCCGAGGAAGCGAGAGAAGAAGGATTCAATCAACTCGCCGCCGCATTCGAAGGCGTAGCGGCGATTGAGAAGGAGCACGAGGCTCGTTACAGAGCGTTGGCCGAGCGTATTGAGAAGGGCGAAGTTTTTGAGAGGGACGGTATCGTCGTTTGGAAGTGCGTAAACTGCGGACACATCCACATTGCGCAGAAGGCTCCCGTCATCTGTCCGGTATGCAAGCACGCACAGTCGTATTTCGAGATTCAAGCCAAGAATTATTGATCTCGAATCGAACAGGTAGGAACAGATATAATTCAGAGGAGGATACTATGGCACGTGATTTTAAGGTCTACAAATGCCCGCATTGCGGAAATATCGTAACTCTTCTTCATGTCGGCGGCGGAACTCTGGTTTGCTGCGGCGAACCGATGAAGCTTCTGGTTGCCGGTGAGAATGACACAGCTGCCAAAGAGAAGCACGTTCCGGTCGTTACTACAGACGCGGGGAAGGTCATTGTTAAGGTTGGCGAAGTCCCTCATCCTATGACTGCGGAGCATTTGATTCAGTGGGTTGCTCTTGTTACCGACACACAGGTTTATTTTGCGTATCTCGCTCCCGGCGAAGAGCCCAAAGCAGAATTCTCCGTTGATGTTGCGGGAACATCCTACGAGGTTTACGAATACTGCAATCTGCATGGACTTTGGAAGGCCTGATTCTTCACGATTTCGGACCTCAAGAGGCATCGCGTTGATTCGCGGTGCCTCTTTTTATATCGAGCGTGAAAAGGAAGCGAGAAGTGAGCGAGACTTTGCCACCGTCATAAAAAAAGGGCTGTCTCAAAACGTGACGTTTTAAGACAGCCCTTGGTAAGTTATCGGGAAATATCAAATTATTTCTCGTTCCAGCTCATCATAGAACGAAGTTCGCGACCGACTTTCTCGATCGGATGTTCTGTCTCGAGGCGACGACGTGCGTTGAAGTTCAACCGTCCGCACTGATTCTCAAGGATCCAGTTACGAGCGAAGGTTCCATCCTGAATCTCCGCGAGGACCTTCTTCATTTCCTTCTTCGTCTCGTCGGTGATGATGCGCTTTCCTATCTGATAATCGCCGTACTCCGCCGTATCAGAGATCGAATAACGCATGCGAGTCAGTCCGCCCTGATAGACGAGATCGACGATCAGCTTCATCTCGTGCATGCACTCGTAGTAAGCGTTCTCGGGATCGTAGCCAGCCTCACAGAGTACTTCGAAGCCGACCTTCATCAGCTCGGAAACACCGCCGCAGAGAACCGCCTGCTCACCGAAAAGATCCGTCTCGGTCTCTTCACGGAAACTCGTCTCAAGAAGGCCGGCGCGGCCTCCGCCGACTCCGTGACCGTAAGCGAATGCGATATCACGGCAATTGCCGGTGTAGTCCTGGTATACGGCGAAAAGACAGGGAACACCGCGTCCGATCTGATACTCGGAGCGGACCGTATGTCCGGGTCCCTTCGGAGCAATCATGAATACATCAATGTTGGCCGGAGGAACAATGCGCTGGAAGTGGATATTGAATCCGTGGGCAAAAGCGAGGGCCTTGCCCTCGGAGAGATTCGGAAGGATATCCTTCTCGTACATATCCGCCTGCTTCTCGTCGTTGATTAGAATCATGATGACATCCGCGATCTTTGTCGCTTCGGCGGTCGTCATGACCTTAAGTCCGGCGGCTTCGGCTTTTGCCCAAGACTTCGAACCATCATAAAGGGCTATGACAACATTGTATCCGCTCTCTTTAAGGTTCAACGCATGCGCGTGACCCTGGCTGCCATAACCGACGATTGCGACGGTCTTGTTATCCAGTGCGTGTGTCTGACATTCGGCATCTTTGTAAATTTTCTTCATGATGGGCCTCCTTTGGATTGAGACATTATTTCAAATCATTTGATTTGCTTCAAGCATAAAACCCGTTGATCAGGAATCGAGAGTCAGAACCCGGTCACCACGCTCAATCGCGATCAGACCCGTCCGGACCATCTCAAGAATTCCGAACGGAGAGAGAAGTTCACTCAGTGCCGAGATCTTGTCATTGTTCCCGGAGATCTCGATCGTCGCGGTTGTAGCCGAGACATCGATGATATGACCGCGAAAAATATCGACGATCTGAAGGACATTGGTCCTCGTCGTATCATTGCAGGTAACCTTAATGAAGACGAGCTCTCGCGTGAAATGCGAATCCGGTTCGAGACACTTGACCTTGAGGACAATCGGCAACTTATGAAGCTGCTTGACGACCTGCGTGATCTGTTCATCGTCGGCGCAAAGGCTTACCGTGATGCGGGAAATCTCAGGATTTGTCGTCGTACCGACGGCAAGACTCTCGATGTTGAAGCCGCGACGAGCGAAAAGACTGGCAACTCGTGCGAGAACACCGGAATGATTTTCGACAAGAATAGATAAATTCCTGCGCATAGTAACGACCTCCCTTGAGAAAGATTTATCACAACGTATCACGAAAAATCTGCGGATTCAACAATGTTCGGGGACGCAAAAGCCATTTGGTTGAAAATCAACCAGAAAAAGAATGTAAAGTCTGCTCTTCCTGACGCTGGCGGCTTACTTCTGCTGTGCCTTAAGAAGGTCACGGATTTCGGTGAGAAGGGCGACGTCGGCACTGATCTCAGGCTCCTTCGCAGCTTCCTCCGCCTGTTCTTTCTTCAACTTCTGTTCGAAAGTTGTTCTCGCTTTATTTATACCCTTAACGACAAGAAAGATAACAAAAGCGATGATCACAAACTGAATAATAGCATTGATAAATAATCCGAAACCAATCGCAACTTCGGGGGTAAGTATCTCCTGGGTCGCCGGATCAAGAACAGCTGCCTTGAGGACAACCTTAAGACTCGAGAAATCAATACCGGAGGTCAACATCCCGACACAGGGCATAATAATGTCCTTTACCAGGGAATTGACGATAGCGGTAAAAGCGGTCGCAATCACAACACCGACGGCCAGATCCATGACATTGCCACGAAGAATAAACTGCTTGAATTCCTTAAACATATAAAAGCCTCCCAATTCTCTATTTGAAATAAATTCAATAAAATATTTATAACATAATAAAGGAACAAAAAAAAGAGCGGAGCCACGTTTCGTGACTCCGCTCTCGCAGTTCGAAGTTGGGCATCAGACAAACTTGCGGATCTTCTCAGGCAACGTATCGACGTCGCTGCTGCAAACAACCGTAACAGACACCTTCTCATCGGCGAGGAATGCATCGAGCCTCTCAAGGAAGGCGGAAAGAGCATCAAGCGAATCATCTCTGGAAACCTTAAAAACACTGTCTATATAAATGTGTGTAAGATCATAGTCCTTGGCGTGAATGCCTGCGATAAAACTCAGGAGCTGGTCGTAACCGACGACCGGATATTCCTTGATATCAACCAGACGAACCTTGTACTTCAAAAGATGATCGAGGCGATTCCCACTCTGGATACACACGATATTATTGTTCTCCTGAAAGGCTTGCTCATTGATGTCCTCGACAAGCTGAGCTGTCTTCCCGGTGCCCTTGGCACCCGCGATTACTCGTATCATTGGCATCATCTCCCTTACGTTGATTATCCAAGTGATTTGGATTACCATCATTTTACCCTATTCCTCAAACGAAATGAATAGCAAAAAGGGAAATATTTCCTCTCAAATTGTTGAAGATGTCCAGAAGCCTTCCGGTTTCTTTGCCGCGAATCATACTTTTCGCACAAAAGATAGAGGGAGTGGTACAAAACGCGGGAAAACGTCCGTAAGAGTTGCATCTATATAAACTCTATGATAGAATTTCACTTGTAGATGAAGCGTTTTATGGAGAGTGGGTTTTGCCCGCTCTTTCTTTTGTGGTAATTTTCGGAGGATGATTTGGCTTCAAGATCGCAGACAGCCCAGAGAGCTTTTGACCTCACTCAGACCGTGATTTCGGACATGGGATACGATCTGATCGACGTTGAGTATAAGAAGGAAGGTCCCCATTTTTTCCTTCGATTCTTCATTGATCGAAGAGGGGGAATCTCCACGGACGACTGCGAGCTGATCAGCAGGTCGATCGATCCGATTCTGGATGAGAAGCTTGGCAATGTACCGGATTTTCTTGAAGTATCCTCACCCGGATTGACTCGCCCTCTCACGACGGCGTCCGATTTTATCCGACATTCCGGGGAAGAGGTTGAGGTTAGTCTCTACCATCCGATCGATAATGCCAAGTCGTATCAGGGCACGCTGGTTACAGGTGGAGAAGAGTCATTAACGATTCTCGTCGGTGAACGAGAACTTGTCCTGCCGCTGGAAGCAGTTGCAACGGTAAAGAGAACCATTCATTTCTAGATTGACAGCGACACGATAAGTAGAATAACGGTTATTGCGAGAATAACGTTTGCGCAGCGAATTAACGAAAAGGAGAACGGTAGAATGAACAAGACAATGATTGAAGCGGTCAATATGTTGGCCAAGGAGAGAGGCATTGAAGAAGATGTTCTTTTCGAGGCGATAGAAGAGGCGATTGTCGCCGCATTCAAGAGAGAATTCGCCGACGCGAAACAGAACGATAATGTTTTCGCGGAAATTGATCGTGAGACCGGTGAGATGTATGTTTACGAGGTTCGCACGGTCACTGCCGTCGTAGATAATCCGAAGACACAGATCTCACTGGAGGAAGCTCGCGCGATTGATTCTGAGCTGGAAGAGGGCGACAGTATCGAGATGACAATTCCGGTTGAATCCCTGGGGCGTCTTGCCGCGAACGCCGCGAAGAGTGCGATCAATCAGAAACTTCGTATGGCGGAACACACGAGAATTCAGAACGAGTTCTCCGGCCGTATCGGTGAGCTTGCATCAGGCGTAATTCAGCGCAAGGACAGCAAATTCGTTTTCGTTGACATCGGACGCGCAGAAGCGACGTTGACTCGACAGGAACAGGTCAAAGATGAGAAGTATAATTTCAACCAGCACATGAGATTCCTCATTCTCAAGGTTGAAGAGCATAACGGCCGTCCGGTCGTCTATATCTCAAGAAGCCACCCGAACCTGGTTAAGAAGCTTTTCGAGCAGGAAGTACCGGAAATTGCCGCGGGAATTGTCGAGATCGTATCTGTTGCCCGTGAGGCCGGATCCCGTACCAAGATCGCGGTGGCGACCAGAGACGAGAATGTCGATCCGCTCGGCGCATGTGTCGGACAGAGAGGTGCCCGTGTTCAGGCGGTTATGGACGAGCTCGGTCAGGAGAAGGTCGATGTCATTGAGTGGGACTCGGATCCCGCACAATTTATCAGCAACGCGCTTTCTCCCGCCAAAGTTGTTCGCGTTGATACGGAGATCACCAACAAGCCGGACGGTACCCGTGAGATGGCAGCGCGTGTTGTTGTCCCGGATCATCAGTACTCCCTGGCGATCGGCCGTTCCGGTCAGAATGTCCGCCTTGCGGCGCGCCTTACCGGATGGAAGATCGATATCAAGAGTGAATCGCAGATGCGTGATATCATACAGGATGAGTTCATGGCGAGATTCACCGTAGCGGATGAGGACGGCATGACCGATAATTCCGAAGCGGATCAGGACATGAGTAACGAAGCAACGGGCGAAGCAGAACCGGACAACACGTCGGAGCAAGAGGCATAAGCAATGGCTGCCGGAATGAAGAAGATTCCACAACGCATGTGTGTGACCTGTCGGGAGAGAAGAAATAAGCGAGATCTGATTCGTATTGTTCTGATGCCGGATGGTCAGGTGACCGTAGATCCAACGGGAAAGAAGCCGGGACGCGGAGTTTATACTTGTAAGAACAAGAAATGTCTTGCTCAAGCGGTTAAGCAGCATCGGATCGAGAAAGGCCTGAAAGCAGAGGTCGCATCCGAAACGATAGAGGAATTACTGGCCGTTGCGCTCACGATGACAACAGATCTGGATGAATAAGGAGAAGGATGAAGAAACCAACCGGAAAGCACGGAATACCCAAGCCGGGGGAGCCTCCTGACGAGAACAGGATCCTGATGTTTCTTGGACTTGCGACCAGAGCCGGTAAAACGGCCGCCGGATACGACATAGTATCGCAGGCAGTTCTGTCCGGGAAAGCGCACCTCGTTCTGTGCGCGACAGACGCATCCGAGAATACGACACGAAGGATAAGGAACCTCGCCCAGGAAACAGACACTCCCTTCCGGCGATTCTCAACGCGAGATAAGCTCGGAAGATTTACAGGCAAGGACGATCGAGCCGTCGTAGGGATACTCGATCAGGGATTTTCGGACCGGTTGATCACCATGATTCCGGATGACGATACGATAAGTGACGAAGACAGATCAGTTGACGCAAACGGCTGAATACAATAGGAGGATTTCATGACCGAAAACAAATCAAAGGGCGCAGCGGCACCCGAAACCGGAAATAAGAATATCGAAGAGGACAAGGAGATGCCCGGCATCGGAATTACCGTCAGCGGTATTTCCGGCACGAAGACACTTCGTGTGGGTCGCGTTAATAAGAAACCCAAAGAGGCAACTCCGGAGAAAACCGACGGGGCCAATGAAGCCGCGCCTGCTGCCGGACCCTCGGTCACGCAATCCTCCACTGCGCCTGCTCCCGCTGCGTTTGCTGAGCCTTTGCGCGCAAAAGAGTCGTCTGACGTGAAGGACACAACGGCGGAACCGAAGCGCGTTACCACCGATGCAGACGTACCCTCCGGCAAGGCTGGTCGTGAGCCGATCGTCGAGACGAATGTCGGCGCAACTACAACCGCGAAGACGGAACCTGCGCCCGAGAAATCGACGGCTCCTGTCGCCGAGCCTGTGAGCAACACAGATTCCTCCCCGATTACGCAGGGAGTGACAAAGCCGACTTCGGAAAACAAGCCCGAGAGCAAGCCTGCACCCGCAAACTCGCAGGAGTCGCAGCCAAGACCTTTTGCACAGGGCGGATACCAGGGACAAAGACCGCAGGGCCAGGGTGGATATCAGGGTCAGGGCGGATATCAGGGACAAAGACCGCAAGGCCAGGGCGGATACCAGGGTCAGGGCGGCGGATACCAGGGTCAAAGACCCCAGGGTCAGGGCGGATACCAGGGTCAGGGCGGCGGATACCAGGGACAGAGACCGCAGGGCCAAGGCGGATACCAGGGTCAAGGCGGCGGATATCAGGGACAAAGACCGCAGGGTCCGGGCGGATACCAAGGCCAAGGCGGCGGATATCAGGGTCAAAGACCGCAGGGTCCGGGCGGATACCAAGGCCAAGGCGGCGGATTCCAGGGATCGAGACCGCAAGGTGGACCGGGTGGATACCAGAGCGGCAGACCGCAGGGCTCCGGCGGAAGACCGCAGGGTGGTCCGGGATCTTTCGGCAAGGACAGTGATTTTGTCCGTACGAAGGATGATAACGGATATGCGAATCGCGGTCCGGGACGCGGCGCGCCGGGTCGTCCGGGTGCCAAACCTTCGACAGACATTGCCGTCGATCCCAAAGAGAAAGAGAAGGCAAAGATCGCTCAGCGCGACGCTTACGATAAGAGCCGTAAGGAACCCGCTAAGGATGCCAAGAAGGACGCTGTAAAGCCGGCGCTTCCGGGTGCCGACAAGCGCGCCGGAAATAAGCATGCGGTTAACGCGCAATTCTCGGGACGCGGTGCCTCGGAGATTCTCCAGGATGACTCCGTTCTCGATTCGTTCTCTCCTTACGGTTCCAAGAGAAGAGGTCGCAAAAAGCCGATGATCATGCAGGCTCCGCCGCCGAAGGCTGTGCTCTCCCATGTTCAACTGCCGGAATATATCACCATTAAGGACTTCTCGGAGGGCATACAGAAGCGCTCTGCGGAAGTGATCAAGAAGCTGATGAAGCTTGGTGTGCTTGCAACTTTGAATCAGGAAATCGATTTTGACACGGCGACGATTATCGCTTCCGAGTTTGGAATTACAACGGAGAAGTTTGTCGAGGTGACCGAGGAGGATATCCTCTTCGACGATACAGAAGACACGGATGAGAGCTTGGAGACACGTCCGCCGGTTGTCGTCGTTATGGGTCACGTTGACCATGGTAAGACGTCACTTCTGGATAAGATTCGTTCTTCGTCTGTTGTCAAGGGAGAGGCCGGCGGAATTACACAGCACATCGGTGCATATACGGTGCGACTGAAGGGCCGACAGATCACTTTCCTCGACACTCCCGGTCATGAAGCGTTCACAACCATGCGTGCCCGCGGTGCACAGGTAACCGATATCGCGATTCTCGTCGTCGCAGCCGATGACGGAGTCATGCCGCAGACCATTGAGGCGATTAATCACGCGAAAGCGGCGAATACAGAGATTGTCGTCGCGATTAACAAGATGGATAAACCGGGCGCGAACATTGACAAGGTGAAACAGGAACTCTCGCTTCATGGCGTTATCCCGGAAGAGTGGGGCGGTACCAATGTTATGGTACCTGTATCCGCCAAAACCGGCGACGGAATCGACGATCTTCTGGAGATGGTTCTCCTCACCGCCGACGTCTTGGATCTTAAGGCAGATCCGCACAAGCAGGCCAAGGGAACCGTTATTGAGGCCAAACTGGATAAGAACAGAGGTCCCGTTGCGACAGTCCTTGTACAGCGCGGAACCCTCCATTCCGGAGATACGCTTGTCACGGGTGCCATCATCGGACGAATCCGTGCAATGGCGGATGATAAGGGAGCCAACGTCAAGAAGGCCGGTCCTTCGATTCCCGTCGAGATTCTCGGTCTGCCCGAGGTGCCCGATGCCGGAGAGATCTTCTATGCCGTTACAGATGATAAGGTAGCCAGACAGCTTGTTGAGAAGCGCCGCGTGAAGCAGCGTGAGGAACAGCTGAGAAAGAGCTCGCGTATGACGCTTGAGACATTGTCTCAGACATTGGCCGCAGGCGAGGTCAAGGATCTGAACCTGATTATCAAGGCGGACGTTCAGGGATCTGTTGAGGCGGTAACCCAGGCGATGGAGAAGCTGACCTCAGAAGAGGTCCGTGTACGCGTGATCCATGGCGGTGTCGGTGCGATTACCGAGTCGGACATCGTTCTGGCAGATGTTTCCAATGCGATTATTATCGGCTTCAATGTCCGCCCCGGAACGGGAATTGCGGAGAAGGCGAAGGAAAACAATGTCGATATCAAGCTCTATCGTGTCATCTACAGCGCGATCGAGGATGTTCAGGCAGCGATGAAGGGAATGCTCAAACCGAAGTTCGAAGAAGCGATTCTCGGACATATTGAGATCCGTCAGATCTTCAAGGTTTCCAATGTCGGAACGATCGGCGGCGCGTATGTTACAGACGGTAAGGTATTGCGTTCCTCAGAAGTTCGTATTGTCCGCGAAGGCATCGTCGTACACGAAGGCAAGCTTGCCTCGCTCAAGCGTTTCAAGGATGATGCCAGAGAAGTTGCCGCCGGATACGAGTGTGGTATCTCGATTGACGGTTTCAACGACATCAAGGAAGGCGATATTGTTGAGGCATTCGAGATGCGCGAGATTGTCCGTAAATAAGACATGACTACGCTCTCGGAAGACAGTAAAAGGAGTAGACAAAATGAGACTGGAAAGATCCGCACGCGTCGGTGACGAAATGCAGAAGGTGATCTCGGTCATTCTCAGAAATGAGGTCCGTGATCCGCGCATCCCGCTACTCACTTCGGTTACCGAAGTGAAGATGTCCCACGACCTGACACATGCGACCGTTTATTTATCCACAATGGGAAGCGTAAAGGAGAAGGATGATCTGAAGGCCGCCATCGCAAGCGCTTCCGGATTCATCCGCCGCGAGGTCTGCAAGCGCGTAAACCTTCGCGTCGCACCGGAGATTCATTATGTTTTTGACGAGTCGATCGAAAAAGGCATGAAGCTGATGAACCTGATCGACAAAACGATCGAGGAGGACCGGACACGTGGTGAACATCGCTGAAGCGATCACTTCCCGTTTACTCACTTTTCGCGATTCGCGAAAAGAAATACAAGTTTTTCCTCATGTTCGCGTAGACGGCGACTGCCTTGGATCGGCAGCCGCCATTACGCTTGCCTTGCAAAAACTCGGAATAAAAGCACGTTTCTATATGGACGAGAAGATTTCTGAGAGGCTCGCGTTCCTGGCAATACCGGAGAATCTTTACGAAGTTTATGATTCGGAGAAGCACGCAGAGTACAAAGCTCTTCAGGGAGCGGTACTTGCGGTCGACTGCTCGGACGCCGGACGCATGGGGCGCGCGGGAGCGCTTTTCGCCGAGAATATTGACCCGATGGTGATCGATCATCATGTCTCGAGCGGAGAAGCTTACGGATTACGACTCGTTGACCCGAATTCCGCGGCGACGGCGGAATTGATGACCGGAATCATTCGGCTGCTTGAGGAACATTCCGGCACGAAGCTGATGGATGCGTCTGTCGCGAACTTTCTGATGGCAGGTCTGCAATCGGATACCGGACGTTTCTCGTATTCGAACACGACACCGTCGACCTTTCGCGCGGCGGCGGATCTTCTGGAACACGGAGCGAATGTTAATCTCAACGCGTATCACCTTTTTGATCTGACGAATGTCGAACGTATGCGCCTGATCGCGAGGGCACTGTCGAGTGCGCGATTCTTCTATGAAGGGAAGGTCGCGCTTACCGTCGTTACCCAGGAGATGCTGAATGAGTTTCAAGCGGGGGACGATGCTGCGGATGGTCTTGCGGCGAACCTGCGCGATATCAAGGGGGTTGTGGCCTCTTTCGCGATTCGCGAGACGGCGGACGGAGAAGTTCGTGTCAACATTCGCTCGTACCCTCCATTTGACGCATCGGAGTTCGCGGGATTTTTCGGCGGCGGCGGACATCGCCGGGCGGCCGGGTTTACCGTAACAGACAAATCAGCGAATGAGGTCGCGCGAATCATCATCGAGAAGGCCGGTGGTATTCTATCGGACAAGTAAATCAAGTATCCCCGCCATATTCCGGAATTCTACTCGTCGATAAGCCGATCGGCCCGACGTCTTTTTCGATCGTATCCCGCGTTCGCAGGATCTTTGGGGAGAAAAAGGTCGGGCATTGCGGTACGCTAGACCCGTTTGCCTCGGGACTGTTGCCGATTTGCATCGGAAGAGCGACACGCGTGATCCGATACATGGATACCTATGACAAGGAATATCGCTGTACCGTTCACTTCGGCGCAAGTACGGATACGCAAGATCTTGAAGGAAGTATTATCGGCGGCCGTGAGCCGACCGAGTTCGAGATGGCGGCGATGAAGGATGATAATTTTGCGAAAATTCGCGCTTTGATCGAGCGTCTCCCCGGAGCTCATATGCAATTGCCGCCGATGTACTCGGCTCTCAAATTCAAGGGACGTCCGTTGTACGATTATGCGAGAAGCGGTGTCGAGATCGAGCGCGAGGCCAGGCCGATCCATATCCGTTATGCGATTTTTCATTCCTGTCAGGCCAAAGACAGTTTGACGGCGGATTTCACCGTCGGGTGTTCGAAGGGAACGTATATACGCACGCTTTGTGATTCGCTCGGGGAACAGACCGGGTTCGGTGCCTATGCCGAGGCTTTGCGACGCACGAAATGCGGGCCGTTCTCCATCGAGAAGGCCTTCACGCTCGAGCAGCTGGAGCAGATGAAAGAGAGCAGAAGTCTTGGGGAGGCGCTTCTTCCGGAGAGTGTGGCACTCGATCACTTGCCTGTCATTCTTCTGGCGCCAGAAGAGGCCAGGGACCTTTCGATGGGAAAACTTCTGAATCTGGAGATTTTTGCTTCTCGTATGTTTGCCGGGGGAGAAATTGACCCGGAGATGCGTTACTGCGCGAAAATTGATGAGACCCCTGTCGCGATTGTTTACTCCGGAGAGAAAGACATGCGGCCTATTCTCCGTATCGAAAGGATGTTGGCGTAGATTGAATATTTATTCGTTTGCACAAAATGACGATGGGGAAATGATCGGATCAGACGCATTTGTATCTGCCGGATCGGCGGATCGTGCTGTCGCTCTTGGTTATTTCGACGGAGTTCATGCCGGACATCGTGCGATTCTTGAGAAGCTGTGTTATGAAGCGCGAGCACGCCATCTGACGGCAACGGTTCAAACCTTCTCCCAAATCCCGAAGTCCAAACGTGATGATTCATCTGAATCGTCGCTGGGTGTTCTTACCACGACGGACGAGAAGTGTGCGTATTTCGCCTTGTCGGGCGTAGATGAGGCCGTTCTTTTCCCGTTTACCGACCATCTTGCGCATATGGAGCCGGAGATATTTCTCGACAGCTGTTTGCGCGACCTTCTTCATGCCCGGGTGATCGTCGCCGGTGAAGATTATCGATTCGGTCGTGATCGCAAAGGGGATATGAATCTGCTCCGTTCCTGGGGCGAAAAGAATGGGGTGGAAGTATTCACACTGCCGCAACTATGCTTCGATGATCTTGTGATCTCTGCCACCGCTATCAAGACGATGGTGCGTGAAGGCGATGTCAAAAGGGCGAATAAGCTGCTCGGTTACCCGCTCTCGTATCAGGGGATTGTTCAGGAGGGAAGAAAGATCGGCCGCACACTCGGCTTTCCGACGGCAAACGTCCCGATAGAGGAAGGGAAGATCATCCCCGCATTTGGTGTCTACGCGTCTCTGCTTCATACCCGGGACGGTGTTTTCCCGTCTATTACCAGCATCGGGGTACGTCCGACGGTAAACAAGTCCGGGGAGGGCGTTCTGATCGAAACATCGATGTTCGACAGGAACATGGATCTATACGGCCAAGCGGTACGCGTATATTTGCTGTCCTATATTCGTGGAGAGCAACAGTTTAAGAACGTTGAGATCTTGAAGGAACAGGTCTTTTTGGACATGCAGAAAGTGCGGCAATATCATGGCCGTCACACTTACGAGTATTCGATTCTTCTTCCCGGTGTGGTATGATAAACGCGTCCGCCTTTTGCCTTCGGGATAATTTAAGCGGAGCAAACCAGATAAAGAGGTGAATCATATGGACTTATCCATGCTCTCGTCCGGCACAGGTGTCAGCTTTCCCGGACTTGGTATCAATGATCTTCCGATCGATCGCGTTGCTTTTACCATCGGATCCTTTCCCGTGTATTGGTACGGGATCTGCATCATTCTTGGTTTCGGTTTATGTATTGTATTGGCAATGCTGCAAGCGAAGCGATTCTCCTTCAAGGCAGATGATGTCATCGATATAAGTCTCGTAATTATTCCGGCGGCGATCATCGGTGCCCGTTTGTATTATGTCGCCTCGGCCTGGGATGAATTCGCTTCGAATCCTATCTCCATTTTTGATATACGGAGCGGCGGACTCGCGGTTCTGGGCGGTGTCCTTCTTTCGATTGCGGCAGTTTTTGTTCTCGCCCGTTTCAAGAAATGGGATGCGGGTAAGCTTTTCAACGCTTTAATCGTGTATATTCCTCTCGGTCAGGCGATCGGTCGCTGGGGCAACTTTTTCAACCAGGAAGCCTTCGGAACCAATACGACATTGCCCTGGGGAATGATCAGTCCTTCGACCACCATGTATCTTGCGCAGAACTACCCGGAGCTGGATCCGATGGCGCCGGTTCATCCGACCTTCTTCTATGAATTTCTCGCCTGCTCGATCATCTTCGTGATCCTTCTGATTATTCGCGAAAAGAGCAAGCTGCCGTTTGTTGTGCCCGCGGCGTATTTCATCCTCTACGGTATCGCCCGTTTCTTCATCGAAGGTCTCCGTACTGATTCTCTCTACATAGGAGATACAGGCCTTCGTACATCGCAGGTCTTATCCGCGGTTATGATTGTCGCAGGATTTGCGATTATCGCGTTTTTCCGTTACAAGCGCGGTATGGTGGCAGAAGCAGTCGTCGCAGACGGGTCTTTTGCTGATGCAGGAATACTTTCATCCGAAGTTGCTTCGTCCGGAGACGCATCGACAGAAACATCATCGACAGAAGAAATTTCGTCAGAAGAAGAGCCGGAAGATTCTTTGGAAACGCAGGAAGCGGAAAATACGACAGAGGCGGATTCTGACTCAGATGATTCGAGTTCCTCGGAAACGGATTCTTCCGATTCCTCCGACTCCTCCGATTCCGGATCGGACAGCGAATGAGTACCGCGCGCTCCGGAATCGAGCAGCTGCGGAATGGTTATTTCCGCGCAGTAGATTACTGGCTCGCCGTGCCGATCCTTCTGCTCACGGTCATAGGTCTCTATGTCCTGAATAACGTCTTGTCGGAAGGTTACGATGCTTATCCGGGGAATTTCTATCGACAGGCAGGCGCCGCGGTTCTCGGGATATTTGTCGCGATTGTCATCTGTCTTCTGGATTCCGGACTATTGAAATTCATCGGATTTGTAACCTATGGCGTATCACAGCTGATGCTTTTTATCGTCCCGATTGACGGATACTCCCTTGAGGATAAATGGGGCGCCGATTCCTGGATGAATCTTCCCGTGATCGGCAATTTCCAACCCTCGGAATTGTCCAAGATTGGACTCATTATCGTCGCCTCGTACATCTTCCAGGAGATGTCCGAGAAGAAGATCTCCTTCCGGAAGGGATTCCTGTATCTGGCATTGTTATATGCTCCGCCGATGGTCATGATCCTCATCCAACAGAAGGACTTCGGCACGGGCATGGTTATTGTGTTCTCCTTCATCTTCATCCTTTTTGTATGGGGAATGAAGTACCGGTATTTCTTCCTCGCAATGTCCGGCGGCGTCATCATGATTCCTGTCGTATGGAATCTCTACTTCAGCGAGATGCAAAAGAAGCGAATCTTGTCGTTGTTGTTTGCCGGATCCGATCCGACGGCGGAGTATAACCTCGTTCAATCAAAGATGGCAATCGCTTCCGGCGGACTTTCCGGGAATATGACAGGTAATATCGTCTATGTGCCGGTTAAGGAATCGGATTTTATCTTCACGGCCGTCTCGGAGCACCTGGGATTCATCGGTACCACCGCCGTCATCCTTCTCGCGTTCTTCTTCTTGTCACGATGTCTGTACGTCGCCGCGAATGCATCACAAAAGTCCTATTCTTACATCGTTATCGGTATGACAACCGGACTTGCATTTCACTTCATTGAGAATATGGGGATGACCGTTGGATTATTGCCGATCACAGGTATTCCTCTGCCGTTTATCAGTCTGGGAGGTACCGCACTTGTCGTCAACTTCATTGGAGTCGGATTAATTATGAATATATCAATGGATCGAAACCTGGTCCAACGATAGTTCCCATGCTATATAAGAAAAACCGTCTCGGGGCATATGCCACGAGGCGGTTTTTTTGCGCCAAAAATTCGCCTGCGTCCGGTAAACAAAGGTTCGTTCTCCTTGTCGTATTCTTCCTGTCGAATCTCGTTTGGCAAGTGGAGAAAAACATTACAAAATCCGCAAATTCGCTTGAACTTTGTTACGGCGATGTGTAAAATACAAGACAAGTGGTGAAAAGTGGAGTTTTCTATATGCTACGTGGTGAAATGTGGTGGAAAACTCT
>JACCEE012563689.1_pt1 | contig 45978 bp, 43 predicted proteins | sample 7449931 | NCBI WGS metagenome assembly JACCEE01 (sample SAMN15323457, study PRJNA562643) | freshwater metagenome | isolation source: river surface water | place: USA:Blue River Watershed | collected 2017-08-19 | reverse complement strand
GATTAAGTATTGAGAGTTAATAATTTCTTCTATAGCTGATAGATAAGAATTAACCACTGATTCAATTTTGTATTTTTCAAGTGCTTGATTTTGAAGTGTTGTTAAAACCTCTTTAGATGATTTTGTAATTTTGCACCAAAAGGTAATTCACGTTGACGATGTAGCAAATTAGAAAATTTAGCTCCTTCATATTCCTGATAATTTAGTTTAGCAGTATTATCAAAAAAACCATGTTTAATATAATCTTCAATAATAACATATAAAGCATAATGATTAGCAAATGCGCCGCGTGATTTAGAACCTTTATTTGCTGATTTAGTTTTTATATTGATATATCCTAAAAGTGGGCTATTTGCAAAAATAACTAAAGCATCGCTATTAAAATGCTGAGTTAATATTTTAATAATTTGAGGTGTAAAACTATGATGCTTAATTTCGTAAAGCGACATTTATAAAAGTTCAATTTGAGAGTTATTTTTAAATAAGCGATTGTTTTTTAGGGTAAAAACCTTATCAAGTGGTTTCAATTGTTCATTTTCAAAATATTCCGCAATTCCTAATCTTCGTAAGCCTATTTTAAAATAATCTATATGTAATTCAATACCAATTGATTGCCGATTTAAACGTTGTGCTACTGCACAAGTTGTAAATGTTCCGGCAAAAGGATCAAGAATAATATCGCCTTCATTACTGCTGGCTTTGATAATACGTTCTAATAAAGCCTCTGGTTTTTGACTGGGATGATTTTCATATTCAGACATTCGATAACGCACTCGTGGAATGTACCAAGCATTACCGGGAATTTTAGTTTTTTTATAAGGAGTTGGCGTTGATTTTCGATAATCGATTAATTGTCGAGTCGATCCTGTTTTTGCTTCAATTTCAATATCTGCTGCATTAAAAGTATAATTTTTAGAATTTTTTACGCCAAATAAAATCGGTTCATAAAGTGAGCCAAAATAATTTTTAGCTTGAACGCCAGAGCTATCATAATGCCAAATAATTCTGGATAAAATGGTTAGCCGTTCTCTTAACCATAAATCCAAATATGGCATAGCCTGAGTACTAGTCATAACATATAAACTACCATTTGGTTTTAGTTTAGTAATACATAATTCTAACCATTTATAACACCAATTTGCATAATCAATATCTGATTCCCAATGATCTAAAAAATCCCCGAATTTTTTACCAATATTATAAGGTGGATCGGCAAAAATTAAATCAATTGATTCATCAGGAATATCTTGTAAGCATTCAATACAATTGCCATGATAAATACTAGATTTATTTTTACTTTGTTTAATAAAATCGGTCATATTTAATTGCGAGTAAATTTTTAAATATTTTGAAGCTAAAAAAGCGCGACCAATACAATCATGATCGCGCTTTTTATGAGTTGAAATTAATTTACATTAAGTAAACGAATACGAATAATCCTAACCAGACGACATCCACAAAATGCCAATACCAAGCTGCCCCTTCAAATGCAAAATGATTTTCTGGAGTGAAATGACCTTTTAAACTACGGAATAAAACGACTGATAAAATGATAGCCCCTACGCAAACATGAAAACCATGAAATCCGGTCAGCATGAAAAAGGTTGATCCATAAATACCAGTGCCTAAAGTTAAGCCCATTTCGGTATAAGCTTCGTGATATTCATATGCTTGACAAGCGACGAATAAAAATCCTAAAGCAACAGTGGCAAACAATCCTTTGATTAATTGGTCACGTTTTTTAGCTAATAATCCGTGATGCGCCCAAGTACAGGTCACACCGCTGGTTAATAACAATAACGTATTGATAAAAGGTAAACCAAAAGCTTTCATCGCTTCAAATTCACCATTTTTACCACCGACTTTATCCGGTCCATTGGTTGGCCAAGCCGCAACGAAATCTGGATGTAATAGAGCTTTAGTCGCTGCTTTCGCACCTTCTCCGCCTAACCAAGGCACCGATAAATTACGGGTGTACCATAAAGTGCCAAAGAAGACGGCAAAGAACATAATTTCTGAAAAAATAAACCACATCATGCCCATTCGATAAGAAACGCCTACATGATGATTGTACATGCCGGATTCGCTTTCAACAGCTTGTAAACTAAACCAGCCGGCTAACATTACAATAAAAATGATTAGTCCCAAAATCATAAATTTTGAGCCAATCGCATTTCCATTTAAAAAATTGGCAAATCCTGCCAATAAAGTCACAATGCCCAAAGTTCCAATTACGGGCCAAACCGCTTTATTCGGAATGTAATAAGCGTCATGTGTATGTGTAGACATTCAGTCCCCCTCAATTATTGTTTTTTACGGTTCGATCAGTAACATCAAAAAAAGTGTAGGATAAAGTAATGGTTTTATATTGCGCGGGTAAATCGGGTTTAACCACAAAACGCATTGGCATCAACTTGTGTTGTCGCGGTTGAAAACTTTGTTGTGAAAAACAAAAGCACTGAGTTTTTTCAAAATATTTGTATACTGCTGCCGGCGAAAAACTCGGAATGGCTTGCGCTGTCAAAACATGATCAGTGATATTTTCAGCATAAAAATTCACTGTTGTGTATTCTCCGGGATGAACAACCACACGTTTAGTTTCTGCTCGAAAAATCATAGGTGTACGCTGATCCAAAGTGGTTAAAAATTCCACTGTGATCTGTCTGGAACGATCAACCGTATAAGCCTGTTCAGGAATAACAACAGGCAATCCGGGTTTGGCTTTATCAAAAACCACTTCGCAAAACACGTCGTATAAAGGCACTAATAAATAACCAAAACCGAACATTGCGATGGCAACTATCAGCAAATTTCGCGCAAGAATTAGATTTTTTCGAGTGACGCTATTGCTCATAAGCCAATATTTTTTAACAAAGTCGCAATATCGATGTTCATTGATTGTAACACTGCAATGACATAAATACTCAATGCTACTGTAGCTAGAGCTAAAGCAGTTAAAGTGTTTTTCTTTTTAGTATCCATAACCATCCATTTGGGTTGATCTCATTCCCCCGAAAAAAGGGGAATGAGTTTTTTCTGATGTCGATTAATGTTTTGCTACTTCTAAATGCTCAGTAGGTACTTCACTAGGTGGGGTTGTCCAAGTGTGATAAGGTGGAGGAGAAGGTAAAGTCCACTCTAAACTGTGTTTACGAGCGTCTTCCCATACTTCATTACTCACTTGTTCACCAGTACCACCCTTAATGGTTTTAATCACAATATATAAAAATATTAATTGACTAAAACCAAAAATAAACGCACCAATACTGGAAATCGCATTCCAATCAGCAAATTGAACAGCATAATCTGGAATCCGTCTTGGCATTCCGGCTAATCCCAAGAAATGTTGTGGGAAAAATAAAATATTGACCGAAATCGCAGATAACCAAAAATGTAATTTAGCTAAACGTTCATCGTACATATTTCCAGTCCATTTAGGTAACCAAAAATAACCTGCTGCCATTAAAATAAAAATCGAAGCTGGTACTAAGGTGTAATGAAAATGCGCAACGATAAAGTAAGTATCATGATATTGGAAATCGGTTGGAGCCACAGACATCATCAGGCCAGTAAATCCACCCATCGTAAATAGTACGACAAAGCAGATTGAGAACAACATTGGGGTTTCAAAGGTCATTGAACCTTTCCACATTGTGGCTGTCCAGTTGAAAACTTTAACCCCAGTCGGTACGGCAATCAACATGGTGGCATACATGAAATATAATTCACCAGCAATTGGCATCCCTACAGTAAACATATGGTGCGCCCATACGATGAACGATAAAAAGGCAATCGATGCGGTTGCATAAACCATTGAGCTGTAACCAAATAGAGGCTTACGCGCAAATACCGGAATAATCGTTGAAGCCACACCGAAGGTTGGTAAAATCATGACATAAACTTCTGGATGACCAAAGAACCAGAAAATGTGTTGATATAAAACCGGATCACCACCACCTGCTGCGTCAAAGAAGCTGGTATGGAAAAATTTATCGGTAAGTAACATGGTTACTGCGCCAGCAAATACCGGCATAATTGCTACTAATAAAAAGCCAGTGATTAACCAAGTCCAAACGAATAAAGGCATACGCATCAAAGTCATTGCTGGAGCGCGCATGTTCAAAATGGTCGCAATGATATTAATCGCGCCCATAATCGATGATACGCCTAGCAAATGAACAGAAAATACCGCAAACGGTAAGGCATGACCACAATCTCTTAAAACTAAGGGTGGGTAAAATGTCCAACCACAAGCTGGCGCACCGCCTTCCATGAATAAAGTGCTGGCTAATAAGCAAACTCCAGCAACTAATAACCAGAAACTCATGTTATTCATGCGTGGCAGAGCCATATCCGGCGCACCAATCATTAATGGAATCATCCAGTTAGCCAAACCGACGAATGCCGGCATCACAGCACCGAACACCATTACCAAAGCGTGCATGGTGGTCATTGAGTTAAAGAACGTCGGTTGCACAAATTGCATTCCGGGTTCAAATAATTCGGCACGAATAACCAATGCCATAATACCGCCGACAAAAAACATTGCCAGCGAAAATAATAAATATAAAGTGCCAATATCTTTGTGGTTGGTGGTAATAATCCATCGTAACCAGCCCTGAGCAGGACCATGGTCATGATGATCATCAACCTCATGATCAGCGACTACTGCAGACATATAAATACCTCTTTCAAATATGCAAAAAATCCAGATAAATCCTAATTATTGTGCAGCGGATAATTTTTCAATAGCCGAGGGTTGAATGGAATCCCCCACCTTATTACCTAAACCATTACGGGTATAAGTAACAATAGCCGCGAACTCTTCTGCACTTAATAATTCGGCAAATGCTGGCATCATGCCCTTACCTTTAGACATTAAAGCGACTTGAGCATTAATATCGCCTTTGACAACTGCGCTACCAGTTAAAGCTGGGAACATACCCGCGAGACCGCCACCTTCAGCACCATGACAAGAGCCACAATTGGTTTCATAAATGGCTTTTCCTTTTTCAACCAAAGTGGCTAATGACAATTCAGCAGTTTTTGCCACCGCTTTAGTAGCTTGCGCAGGTTTAGCGGCGGGTTTTTCTGCTGGAGATTCAGCATGAACCGCTTTAGTTTCAGTCACTTCAGCCGGTTTTTGTGCGGGTTCTGATTTGTCCTCAGCTTGTTTCACTTCAGCTTTAGCTTCCGATTGAGTAGCTGTTTTTTTACCGAGTAAAGCGTCAATTTCCTTAGGTTGAATTTCATCGCCAACTTTATTTCCTAAAGCATTGCGAGTGTAAGTAATGACTTGAGCTAATTCTTTAGCATTCAAAACCTTACCAAACGCTGGCATCATGCCTTTACCTTTTAAGATTAATTGAGTTTGCGCTTGAATATCTCCGGTCACAATTGGACTTGCAGTAATTGCCGGGAAATTGCCTGGAATGCCTTTACCATCAGCTAAATGACAGGTTGAACAATTTTTTTGATACACTTTCGCGCCTTCACTGACTAAATCTTCGTGAGTCCATTGCTCAGGTTCAGCCGCCGCTGCTTGAGGTTCAGTGTGTTGTTTTACCCATATTTGATAATCAGCCGGTTCCATTGCAATCACGACTACTGGCATAAACGCATGGTCTTTACCGCACAACTCGGTACATTGTCCACGATAAGTTCCGACTTTAGGTACAGATGTCCAAGCCTCATTAATAAATCCGGGATTAGCGTCCATTTTCCAACCAAATGCAGGTACCCACCAAGAATGAATCACATCTACTGAAGTAAATGAAAATTTAATTTTAGTATTGACTGGCACGACCAAAGGTTGATCAACATTAAGTAAATAATGTGGAACGGTGCGTGGATCAATACCTGAATTGGGTTGACGGGCTTTTTCACTCGCTTCATCTAAACGGCTAAAGAAATGAATCCCGTTATCCAAATAATCATATTCCCAAAACCATTGATGACCCGTAACCTTAATGGACATTTGTGAATCCTGCACTTTATTCATATCAACAATTAAATAAGTTGCAGGAATTGCCATGCCAATTAAAATTAATGCGGGAATAATTGTCCACACAATTTCAACCGTTGTATTTTCATGAAATTGTGCGGCTTGATGACCCTTCGATTTACGATGATGATAAATCGAATAAAACATTGTCCCAAATACGCCAATTCCAATTAGGACGCAAATCCACAAAATGAGCATATGTAAACCATAAACATCATTACTAATTGTGGTTACGCCCCGATCCAAATTTAATTGGTAGTTATTGAGTTCAGGACTATCATAAAATCCATATTTTTTATAGAGTTCCTTTACTTTTTCAGAATATTCCGCTTGAGCTGTGCCTAAATAAAACATCATCAACCACACACTAGCGAACCATTGCTTTGCTTTTTTCACGAAGCACCCTCCTAATTTATAGTTATAAACTTTTTATAAACTTTTTGACGTTATAGCGTTTGTGTAATCCAAGCAGGCAAAAATAACAAATAACGGACTCATTTTTCTTTTGACTTATAATTATCACAAATTAACTGAGCAATTCTAACCTATGACAGCTTATCATGCTAGAGAATGGTTCAAAGCAATAAAAAAGGTTTGTGTGTATTAAAACCCACAAACCTTAAATAAAGCGTAAATTGTATTATGAAAAGTATGTTAGCTGTTTAAAGCTTCAGAATAAGCTTTATCAAAAACAGGAATATGATGGTCTAGCCAATTTTTAACCATTTGTCCTACTTCCGCAGTCACCTCTCCTTCACCCGCATGAAATTTCGTTTGTAATCCACCACAAATGGCGACTAAAGCATCGTGTTGTGCTTTATGAATGGTAAAACCCGCGAAATTTTTAGCTTGCATTTCTTGCTCTTCATGAGCAAAGTGTCCCACTACAAAGCTAATTAAATCATCGAGTTGCGCGCCAACTTCACTACGAGTCGCTCCGCCCAAAGCTAGATCGTACAATGTATTCAATTTATCAAATAAGATGCGATGTTCATCGTCGGCGAAAGCCACGTTTGTACCGTATTGTTCAGCAGTCCAAGTTATCAAAGCCATTGTTTTTCCTCATTAAATAGTCATAATTGATGCTAACATTAACACCGAGTGAATTATGGTTTATCTGATTGATAAAAGCAACCCCAGACTAGAGTCAACTTCTATGGTGTTTTGTTGATAATGAATTGTGCTTAATAACGGGATAGATAAGCGTTGTTTTAAATCATTGATAGTTTCGGATAATCTTAATAAATCCGGATCAACAATATTAGCAATCCAGCCTATGGTTTTGCAGCCAGACTGTTGAATCGCTAAATCTGTTAAACGTGCGTGATTGATACAGCCTAATTTGATGCCAACGACTAAAATGACGGTTAAATTTAATTGATGAGCTAAATCCCCTATATTTTGTCCTTGTAAATTCAATGGAACTAACCAGCCACCAATCCCTTCGACAAAAATAATTTCAGCTTGAGAAGCTAATTGTTGATAAGCGGATTCAATCGTTTTAAATTGAACTGGATTAGTGTCAGCGGCTAAATGCGGAGAAATCGGTAGCGAATAAGCGTAGGGATTAATCAACTGATAAGGTAGAGCGACCGAAGCTTGGCATTGTAATTGTAATGCGTCCTCGTTATACCATTGAGTATTGCGATATTCACAGCCAGACGCAATCGGTTTCATCCCAACAACACGATATTGTTGGGCTTGAAAATAGCGCATTAATGCTAATGTGACCCATGTTTTGCCAATGTGAGTATCCGTACCGGTAATTAAAAAGCCTTTTGCCATTTAAATTTCTGCCTCAATAAATAAAATTTCAAAAGTAGCGACAATATTTTCAGCAGATGAATTTTTAGAATAAGCTTTAATCATTTGCTGTAATTGTGTAGCGGTAATTAATTTTGGATTTCGATGATGAGTCACCGTATTTGCGCCTAATGCTTTTAATTCGCGCAATAAATCAATCACTGAGGGATAAGGAATTAATAAAGATTGTTTGGTTAAATGAATACGCTGATAACCCGCCGCTTCTAAAAGTTGTTGCCATTCAGAAATATTGTGAAAATGATTTACATGTTGATAGTAATCAACTTCACGCCATGCGCTGACTAATTCTTGTAAAGTATTTTCTGTAAAAGTGGATAACAATAATCGTCCTTTAGGTTTTAATATTCGTTTAAATTCGATTAAAGTTTCCGATAATTGTTGACACCATTGTACCGTTAAATTAGAAACAATCCAATTAATCGATTGGTTTTTTATCGGTAAAAATTCAGCATCCGCACATAAATAATCAATGGTAGAATGTGCTAATTGTTGTCGATTATGTTTTAACATATTTTCCGCAATATCTAATCCGATTAATTGAGTGTTTTGTGGTAAATAGGTTAATAATTGTTTAGTTAATAAGCCACTACCACAGCCTAATTCTAAAATGATTTCGGGTATTGGTTGGCTAATGATTAAAGTCGATAATTGCTGGGCAATATTACGTTGTAAATCAGCAACGCCATCGTAAGAATTGACCGCTTGATTAAAAGCCTGTTTAATTCTTTGTTTGATGGTATTTTCAATGAACAAAACGGACAGACTCCATAAAGAGGTGAATTTTTTGGATTAATTCTTGAGAATGGGAGATAAAAGGGATATGCGCCGCTTTAGGAAAAATATGTAATTGAGTTTGTGGCTGAATTGCCTGAATTGCTGCTCCAACTTCCACCGGAATTAAAGTATCGCGTTGTCCTAAAACGACAGCAATAGGCGCAGTTAATTCAGTCAAAATAGGAATTAAATTAGTAAATTGTAATAAAGCTAATCCTTGTTGTAAACTCAAAATATCAGGCATTTCCGTTTCGCCTAAAGCTGATTTTAATTGTTGAGTTAAGGTTTTAGCATTTTCTAAACCTAATACTTGTAAAGCTAAAAAACTAGATAAAGTTTGAGAAGTATTATTGATTAAACGTTGTCCAAATTGCTGTAATAATGCTAATCGCATTCCTGGCCACATTTCAGTAGCCACAAAACAAGGATTGCCACAAATAATCATTACGCCTTTGATTTGTTGAGGTAATGAATGAGCTAATTGAATTGCGACAGTCGCGCCTAAAGACCAGCCAATAATACAGCATTGTTTAGGAATCAACGGGGTTAATTCATTTACAATATGATTTAAATCAAATACCGCCAAACGATCGCTACGACCATGATTGGGTAAATCAATGGCAATTACTTGATAATATTGTGCTAAAGTTTGGGCGAATTCGCGCCAAATGCCTAAGTGCATTGCCCAACCATGTAATAAAACTATGGGTTCGCCTTCGCCATAAATTTCGTGATAAATCATGCTGGACTATACCATTTTGCATCGAGATCAGTCGTTAATTTAAGGCATAATGCGACTAATAATTCTGCTGAAGCGGGAGCCATCGTTAATCCATTACGAAAATGTCCGACATTTAACATTAAATTATCAATTTCTGGATGAAAGCCGATATAAGGAATACCGTCACGAGTTCCCGGACGTAATCCTGCCCAATGATGAATTACGGGGTAATTGGCTAATTCGGGCAGTATGCGAATGGCGAATTCAATTAACTCAGTCCGCATAGTTTCGGTAGGTGTTTTATCAAAGCCACAATTTTCTACTGAACTGCCCACCAAAATTTTGCCATCACGACGCGGAACTAAATAGCGATCTTGATGCAAAATAATGCGAGATAATAAATCGGCTCGTGCTTGGAAAACTAAGATTTGCCCTTTAACAGGATAAATATTCGGACAAATAGATTCAGAATGATATAAAGGTGAAAGTAAGCGAGTTGTCCATGCCCCGGAAGTCAAAACTAATTGATCAACTTTCAATCGACCTTGTGTAGTAATAATTGCTTGGACTTTATTATTCACTACTTCTAAGCTGTCAACCGAACAATTGTTAATCAATTGCACGCCTTTTTGTTGTAAAAAGAGTCGTAAAGCTTTTAATAAACGTGGGTTACGAACTTGTCCAATTTGTGGCAACCATAACGGATGATTAGTAGGAACATTGCAGCGACAGTCAGCTTTTTGAATGTCAACACCGTATTTTTGTCCCCAAATCAGAGCTTGTTGATAATCTGGATTATCACTGATGAATAAACCAGAATTTGTCCATTCCGGATCAATGCTAGTCGTTTCTTGCAATTGCGTAGCGAGTAAAGGATAACGCTGTATGCTGGGAATCACTAATTGACTAATCGCGGGTGATTGTCTCCAAGGATAGAGCGGTAATAAAATGCCCCCGCCTGCCCAAGAAGCTTCTTGAGAGCTGGAATTTTGATCAATTAAAGTTACGCTAAGTCCTTGTTGAATAAAAGCTTTAGCCGTTAATAGACCTATAATCCCTGCGCCAATTAAAGTAACGTCTGTGGTCATTTGCATACTGCGAAATACATTAATTTAAGAAAGATGCTATTTTTATAAAGGATTAAACCATTATTTTAACATATTCAGTGATTGACGTTATTTTTAGAATAATCAAATCATCAAAGGATTTAAAAAGATTAACAAGTTGTAACAATTGAGGCGTAAAAACCGTAATAATGACTGTGGTTATAAAGTAAAAAGCTGTGGTTTTTTTTAGACAAAATATTGAATTTTATCTATCAAAAAACACATTACTTATTGAAATCAAAGCGATTAATGCCTCTAATTCAAATATCAATAAAACTTGTCAGTCCTGTGTTATACTGGTATTATTCATTGGGTAATCAGTGGCTGTGTCTGTGACAGCAAATAGTTTTAAATAATTTAATCTCTAATAAGGGGAATTCAATGACACTTAACAAAACTAAATTCATGCTGGGCATTGCCACAGCAACTTTAACCTTAGCGAGTGCGATCGTTGCGCCACAAGTAGAGGCTGCAACTAAGAGTAAATCTAAAACCACTAAAAGCAAAAGTTATAAATATAAAGTTCAAAAACCTTCTAAATACAAAAAACGCTCAGTTAGTTCCAGTTATTTAGGTTCATCTTCGAGACAAGTGGACGCAACCAGCAGTTCAGATCGGGTTCGTTCGTTAGAATCTCAAGTGGAAGCTCTATCCAGTACGGTTAATGATCTGAAATCGCGTATATCTTCTCAAGGTTCTGATGTCAGTTCTTCCAAAGTGCAAGAATTAGATCAATGGATGGCTTCAGTTAAAGCCGCGCCTGTTAAAATTGAGACCAAAGACAACATGGTATTTTTCCGTGGTGGGTTCGCTCATTCTAACGTTACTCGTAATGGGGTTTCTATCGCCAGTGATGTTGCGGGAACAAATTTAAATTTAGGTTTACCCGGTAAACAAGCCGATAAAAATGCGTGGTATTTTGGTGCAGGTTTTGATTTCAGTTTAGATGATAATTTATTTGGTTTATCTGATAATACCGAAGTATTAGCCGAATTAATGTTTGAATACAAAGAGTTAGGTCCAAAAGTTGAGGGTAACGTTTTAGCGCAAAATCCAACCGTGTTAGCAGGTCCCGTTTTGTCAGCTTTAGGAACGGGTATTGATACAACAACGGTCGCGGGCATAGCTAAACAACGCAATGTCATGGTTAGCCAATTCAGTTTAGCCGCATCGCCAAAAATTAAATTGTTCAAAGGTGAAGATTTTAGACCTTGGTTGATTCCAATTGGTTTCAGTATGGATGTTATCAGCCCACCTTCTGAATCGATTACCGTTTTACAACCCGGTATGATATTTGCCGCTGGTGCGGATTATAAATTGTGGAAAAATATTTATGTTGGTGCTGACGTGCGTTATCACTACAGTTTAGGTAAATTAGACGGCGTAAATACTGATGGTTATACCGCGGGTGGATATTTAGGTTTAGGATTCTAAATTCTGAATTGATTTCAATAAAGGGAGGGTTGCTTTTTAACCTTCCCTTTTTTTATGTCTAAAATTTAATATGTTAGATTTATTAGATCAACAAATTATTCGCGCGACTCAATCCGGTTTGCCATTAACTACATTTCCTTATCATCAATTGGCTGAACAATTAGGGATTGAGGTTGATGAATTAATCCAAAGAATGCAGCAAATGCAAGCAAATGGATTAATCCGTCGAATTGCCGCCGTGCCTAATCATTATCGTTTAGGCTATCGATATAATGGCATGAGTGTTTGGGATATTGACGATCAATGGATTGATGAATTAGGTACTCAAGTTGCACAATTAGCATTTGTTAGTCATTGTTATCAACGTCCGCGTCATTTACCAGAATGGCGATATAATTTATTCGCAATGATTCATGCAAAAACGGAAATAGTTATTCAACAACAATTAAAAATAATTCAACAAATTGTTGCACAACATTGTCAAGATTATACCGTTTTATATAGTCAACGTATTTTAAAAAAAACCGGTTTGCGAATTTAAAAAATTATGTTTCGATTAAGTCATTATATTCAACAATTAATTACGCCAACAGAAATCACTCATTTTCGTAAAGCTTCTGCACCTGTAGTGATTTGGAATTTAACTCGTCGATGTAATTTAACTTGTCAACATTGTTATAGCACTTCAGCGAATCGTTTTTTTCCGAATGAATTAACTACTGAACAAATTTTTACCGTTATGACGGATTTAAAAGTGTTTAAAGTGCCGGTATTAATTTTGTCTGGCGGTGAGCCTTTATTACATCCGAATATTTTTGAAATTTCACGACAAGCTAAAGCGATGGGATTTTATGTTGCTTTATCAACCAACGGAAGTTTAATTACTCAAGATAATATCGATATAATTAAAATGATTAATTACGATTATATTGGAATTAGTTTAGATGGATTAGCGAAAACCCATGATCAATTTCGCCGACAACAAGGTGCATTTGATTTAGCTTGGCAGGGAATTGAATTGTGTTTAGAGCAACAAATTAAAGTCGGAGTGCGTTATACTTTAACTCAAACTAATTATGCGGATTTTTATGATTTAGTAGCGTTAATTAATCAACGTGGAATTAGTAAATTTTATTTATCGCATTTAAATTATGGCGGAAGAGGTTTTGTGAATCGTAAAACAGATGCTTTATTTTCACAAACTCGAGAAATTATGCACTGGTTATTTAATACGGCTTATCAACGCCAAGCTCAAGGATTGGCTTGTGAATGGGTCACTGGTAATAATGATGCCGATGCAGTTTATTTTTTACATTGGGTCAAACAATATCATCCACAATTTTGGAATGTTATTGATAAACAATTACAACAATGGGGCGGAAATGCCTCTGGAATTCAAGTGGCAAATATCGATCCTTTAGGCGAAGTTCATGCCGATACATTTTGGTGGCACTATTCTTTGGGAAATGTGAAAAATCGTTCATTTTCTGAGATTTGGCAAGACGTTTCTAATTCATTAATGGCAGGCTTAAAACAACGCCCGCGTCAATTAAAGGGACGTTGCGGACAATGTGCTTATTTATCGATTTGTAATGGTAATAGTCGAGTTCGTGCGCACCAAGCTTTTAACGATTTTTGGGCAGAAGATCCGGGCTGTTATTTATCGGAAAATGAGATTAGTTAATTTAATCAGTAAATCGTTTTTAATTTCGGTTTTAGGGCTATTAAATGGCTGTATAAATCCGGCGCAGCATTTTGATGATGTTGCTGAAAAATTTAAATTAAATCATCAATTGATTTTAGGAAAAGAGTTTCAACATCGAATTTATTATCAAGCACAATTTAATGCTGAAGTTTTACATGTTTATTTAGATGGGGATGGTACGCCTTGGGATCATCAATATCCTAGTGATGATCCAACGCCGCGCCAGCCGCTGATTTTAGAATTATTAGCGCAAGATCAACAACCGGCAATTTTATTGGGCAGACCTTGTTATTATGGTTTATATGGTCAATCTATTTGTCAGCCAAAATATTGGACTTCAGCGCGTTATTCGCCTGAAATTATCGAAAGTTTAACGGTCGCATTACACAATTGGTTAAAGCTGCATCCGGTAAAAAAAGTGGTATTGATTGGTTATAGCGGCGGTGGAAATATAGCCGTGTTATTAGCGAAACGACTTTCTGAAGTCAAAACCGTCGTGACAATTGCGGCGAATTTAGATGTGAAATTGTGGACGCAAGGACATCATTTTCAACCTTTGTCTGAATCTTTAGATGCGAATGCTGAATCGCCTTTACCCGCATCGATTCAACAATGGCATTTTGCCGGAGGTCAGGACGAGATTGTCCCAGCGGCAGTGATTGAATCTTTTGTTAAACGTCAACCTCAAGCTCATTATCAACGGATTGCTGAATTTGATCATCATTGTTGTTGGACACAAAGGTGGTCGCAATGGTTAGCGAATTTTTAAAATCGAGCATTAAGATGTTCTAAACTCCATCGTGGTTTAACCGAAATGGTTAAATCTTGACGTTCTCCAGCGAGTAAACGCTGACATCCGGTGTAAGCAATCATCGCGCCATTATCCGTACAGAATTTTAATCTCGGACAATATAATTCGGCTTGTTCCTTAGCTACCATCAGCGACAATGCTTGACGAATTTGTTGATTAGCACTGACTCCGCCAGCAATCACTAAACGTTTTAATCCGGTTTGTTGTAAAGCCCGCCGACATTTAATGGTTAAAGTTTCAGCGACAGCGGTTTGAAAAGCGTAGGCAATATCAGCTTTATCTTGTTCAGTTTGATGGGTCGATTGTAAACTATTGAAAGTAAAAGTTTTTAATCCGCTAAAACTAAAATCTAATCCGGGTCTATCTGTCATTGGACGTGGAAAAACGAATCTAGCTTGACCTTTTCGCGCTAAAGCAGAAACTTTAGGCCCGCCCGGATACCCTAATCCTAACATTTTTGCGGTTTTATCAAAAGCTTCACCGGCAGCATCATCTAAAGATTCCCCTAAAACTTGATATTGTCCCAAGCCATCTACACGAACCAATAGGGTATGTCCACCGGAAACTAATAGAGCCACAAATGGATAAGCGGGAGGATTCTCTTCTAACATTGGAGCCAGTAAATGTCCTTCCATATGGTGTACGCCAATCGCTGGAATTTGCCAACTCCAAGCTAAACTACGAGCAACCGTTGCTCCCACCATTAATGCGCCAATCAGACCAGGTCCTGCGGTATAAGCAATTCCGTTTAAATCGTGGGCGGATAATTGTGCAATAGTTAACGCTTGTTTGATTAAAGGAAGCAGACGGCGAATATGATCGCGCGAAGCTAATTCAGGAACAACTCCGCCATATTCACTGTGCATATTGACTTGACTATAAAGCAAATCAGCTAATAATCCTTGTTCAGGATGATAAATAGCGACTCCGGTTTCGTCGCAAGAACTTTCTATGCCTAAAATGTACATTCAGTTTGTGATGATCGAAAAATTAACGGTATAATGACAGGTTTTTAGTGAATGCGTGATTTTTTGCATTCTTTTCAAATATTAACATAAAGATCAGGTTGAATAATGCCATCAGTAAAAGTCAAAGAAAATGAGCCTTTTGATATTGCGATTCGTCGGTTTAAACGCGCTTGTGAAAAAGCCGGTGTTTTAGCCGATGTTCGTCGTCGTGAATTCTATGAAAAACCTACGGCTGAACGTAAACGTAAAGGCGCGGCGGCGGTCAAACGTCATTTGAAAAAATTGGCACGCGAGCGTTATGCACTGAAAACTTTACGTCGTGGTCGTCCACAACAATAAGTATTTTAGGATAACTTCATGGAGCCGTTAAAACAAATCCTCATGGATGAGATGAAAGCCTGTATGAAGGCAAAAAATAAAGATCGTTTAGGAACGATTCGATTGATTTTATCAGCGATTAAACAGATTGAAGTTGATGAGCGGATTGAGTTGGATAATGCTAGAATTATCAGTGTTTTAGATAAAATGCTTAAACAACGACGTGAATCTATCAAGCAATATCGAGAGGGTCAGCGTGAAGATTTAGCTCTGATTGAGGAAGCTGAAGTAGTAGTGATTCAATCCTTTTTACCTAAACCCTTAACCGATGCAGAAATTGAAGAAATGATTGCTGCGGCGATTGTTGAAGTTGGAGCAACCTCGGTTAAAGACATGGGAAAAATTATGGGCTTGTTAAAAGCTGCTATGCAAGGTCGTGCTGATATGGCAATGGTTGGTACAAAAATTAAAGCAGCTTTATCTGCTTGATTATTTTATTTTAGTCAGTAATGTCTGGTCGAATACCGCGCGAATTTATTGACGATTTATTAACGCGAGTCGATGTGGTGGACTTGATCGACTCGCATGTACCACTAAAAAAAAGTGGTCACAATTATTTTGCACGTTGTCCTTTTCATAACGAAAAATCCCCAAGTTTTTCAGTGAGTCGCCCAAAACAAATGTACCATTGTTTTGGCTGTGGAGCGGGTGGCAATGCGCTTAGTTTTTTAATGGATTATCTGCATTTAAATTATGTTGAAGCCATTGAAGAACTAGCAGATTTTGCCGGAATTGAGATTCAGCGAGAAACGCATTTTCAGTCTCGCCCTATTAAACCAGCAGCGAATTCACTAAAAAATATTTATCAGTTATTGACTGAAGTTTCTCAATTTTATCAGCGTCAATTACAAACACCCGCTAACGAGGCAGTGAGTTATTTAAAACACCGGGGCATTAGTAGTCAAATCGCTCAGGAATTTGGTTTAGGATACGCGCCTAATCAGTGGCACCAACTAATTCAGTATTTTTCACCGAAAGGATTGACGGATGCTGGACTGTTAGTCAATTCGGAGTCAGGTCAGCAATATGACCGATTTCGCCATCGTTTGATGTTTCCGATTAAAGACAAGCGCGGACGTGTGATCGGTTTTGGTGGACGAGTTTTAGATGATTCTAAACCTAAATATTTAAATTCTCCCGAAACCACTGTTTTCGCTAAAGGTCATCATTTATACGGTTTGTATGAATTATTGCAAAAGCAAACCAAGCCCGAGCAAATTGTTATCGTTGAGGGCTATATGGATGTGATAGCCCTTGCGCAATTTGGTTTTTCACAAGCGGTAGCAACTTTAGGAACGGCAACATCTAAAGATCATTTGGATTTATTATTTCGTTTTTGTAATAAATTAATTTTTTGTTTTGATGGAGATGATGCCGGGCGAAAAGCTGCTTGGCGAGCGGTAGAAACGGTATTACCAAGTTTAAAGGATGGACGTGAAGTCAAAATTATGTTGTTGCCAACACAACATGATCCAGATTCTTTAGTACGTGAACAAGGATTGGATGGTTTTCAACGACAATTAACCGCCGCTTATCCGCTGATTGATTATTTGTTTGATCAATTAACGTTAGGAATAGATTTAACCCGTAGCGAAGCTCAGGCGCGGTTAGCGCAACAACTTAAACCGTATTTAGATCAGCTGCCTGAAGGCTTTTTAAAACAATTAACTTTACAGCGATTGCACCAATTTAATCGCAGTTTGGCTGATCTGGTATTTAGTCGAACTTCAACTATACTCACTGAACAATCACGTCCACTGACTCAGCGTTATAATCAATCGTTGTCAATTATCGAAACGATTGTTGCAATATTGCTACAGTACCCCCATTTTCTGGATTATATCGCTGAAAAACTACTGATATGGGATCAAATAACGCTACCGGATTTAGAATTTCTCCACGGGTTGGTTTGGCAAATGGTCGAATATCAGCCGTTGACTACTCACCTGATTGTAGAATTGTATCGTGGTCATCCAGATGAAGCGCGTATTCGGATGTTAGCCACTTGGCCGCTATTGTTTGCAAATAGTAATGTTGAGGCTGAATTTCAAGGAGCTGTCCATCAACTTATGATTCAGGTCAATAAAGCCACGATTACCGCTTTAATGGCTAAAGGCAGTCAATCGCGACTAACGGTTGAGGAAAAAAGCCGTTTAGCCAAATTGCTAAAAGAAGGGAGTAGTGGTGTCTAATTCGGTTATTTGATTATTCTGTGATTCAACTTTTCTTCGCAAATTTCTCTGTGAGCCAATAATGAACCAAGAACAACAACAATCCCAGCTAAAACAACTGATTGCTAAAGGTAAAATTCAAGGATATTTGACATATGCAGAAGTCAATGATCATTTACCAAGTGATTTGGTTGATCCTGAACAAATTGACGATATTATCGGCATGATTAACGACATGGGAATTCAAGTTCATGAAGTTGCGCCTGATGCTGATTCGTTAATGACTTCAGATTCGGCTGTGACTTCGGACGATGATGAAGCGGCTGCCGAAGTTGCTGCTTTAGCTTCAGTCGATAATGAATTTGGTCGAACCACCGATCCGGTGCGTATGTATATGCGTGAAATGGGAACAGTCGAATTATTAACTCGTGATCAAGAGTTAAAAATTGCGAAACGAATTGAAAGTGGACAACAACAAATTATTAAAGCTTTAGCTCGTTCCGCCCGAATTGTAGAATCTTTTTTGTACACTTTTGATACAGTATTAAATGAAGATGCAACGGTTCGTTTGGCTGATTTAGTTTCAGGTTTAGTTAATACCAATATCGACGATACTGATGATTTTATTAATTTGTTGCCCATTATTGATGATGTTGATGAAACTGATGAAACTCAAGAGGAAGATATTGGCGGTTTAAATTATGAAGAAATTAGAGCTAAAGTTGATACATTAAGGACTTATTTTGATGTTGTGTCCACCACTGTCAAAAAGAATGGCTATAATCATCCAAAAACCGAACAAGCTTTTGCTGTATTAGCGGAATGTTTTTTAGAATTTAAATGGACACCGCAATATATTAAAATAATGATTACCGAATTTTCACAAACGGTGAATTTAATTCGAGATAAAGAAAAACAAATTTTTGATATTTGTGTGAAAAATACCAATATGTCGCGTAAAGAATTTATTGCTTCATTTATTGGTCATGAAACTGATTCAGAATGGTTAACGCCTTATTTGGCAAATCAGTATCCATATGCCAATTATTTTCGAGAGCAAGAAAAAAATATTCGCAAATTACAATCGAGTTTAATTGATATTGAAATTGCACAAAGTTTAACGATTACCGCAATTAAAGATATTAATCGGCGAATGTCAATTGGAGAAGCAAAATCTCGCCGTGCCAAAAAAGAAATGATTGAAGCTAATTTACGTTTAGTGATTTCAATTGCTAAAAAATATACTAATCGTGGATTACAATTTTTGGATTTAATTCAAGAAGGGAATATTGGTTTAATGAAAGCGGTCGATAAATTTGAATATAAGCGTGGATATAAATTTTCGACCTACGCTACTTGGTGGATTCGTCAAGCGATTACCCGATCGATTGCCGATCAAGCCAGAACCATTCGTATTCCGGTGCATATGATCGAAACTATCAATAAATTGAATCGCGTTTCACGGCAAATCCTGCAAGAACAAGGGCGCGAGGCTACCCCCGAAGAGCTGGCTGAACGAATGGAAATGCCGGAAGATAAAATCCGTAAAGTATTGAAAATAGCTAAAGAACCGATTTCTATGGAAACTCCGATTGGGGATGATGAAGATTCTCATTTGGGGGATTTCATAGAAGATGCTAAAGTATTGTCTCCAGTGGAGTCTGCAACTATCGCCGGTTTACGCGAATCCACCCAACAAGTGTTAAGTGGTTTGACTGCTAGGGAAGCTAAAGTATTAAGAATGCGATTTGGCATTAACATGAATACTGATCACACTTTAGAAGAAGTAGGTAAGCAATTTGACGTGACTCGTGAACGTATCCGTCAGATTGAGGCTAAAGCCCTGCGTAAATTAAGACATCCTTCGCGTTCTGATCAGCTAAGATGCTTTTTGGATGGCGAATAAAATTAGCTTAAAATTTAAAAACGGTTTAGAATTCTAAACCTGTCACTTCATCAGTTTCTTTAAGGGCCCTTAGCTCAGTTGGTTAGAGCATCCGACTCATAATCGGCAGGTCATAGGTTCAAGTCCTATAGGGCCCACCATCTTCAAGGCTGCTTTATGCAGCCTTTTTTGTATCTGTTCATTTTTTCAATTTATAGGTAATCCAGAATGAGTCATTCTTATATTTTTACATCTGAGTCGGTTTCTGAGGGGCATCCAGACAAAGTTGCCGACCAAATTTCTGATGCTGTATTGGACGCGCTATTGGCTCAAGATTCACGATCAAGAGTAGCTTGTGAAACTTTAGTGAAAACCGGTATGGTGATATTAGCCGGCGAAATTACGACCAACGCTTGGGTTGATATGGAAGCTTTGGTACGCAAAGTTGTTTGTGATATTGGTTATGATAATGGTGAGATTGGTTTTGATGGTAAAAGCTGTGCTGTTTTGAATGCGATTGGTAAACAATCAGCAGACATCGCAATGGGCGTAGATGAATCTGAAAATCACGAGCAAGGTGCAGGTGATCAAGGTTTAATGTTTGGATATGCGACTAATGAGACCGATGTATTAATGCCAGCACCGATTACCTACGCCCATCGTTTAGTTGAACGTCAAGCGCAGTTACGCAAAAATAAAACCTTACCTTGGCTGCGCCCAGACGCGAAAAGTCAAATTACCTTCCGTTACGAAAATCATAAACCGGTTGCTATCGATGCAGTGGTTTTATCGACTCAACACTCGCCTGAAATTCCAGCTAAAGCCCTGCATGAAGCGGTGATGGATGATATTATCCTGCATACCTTACCCAAAGAGTGGTTACATAAAAATACCAAGTATTTCATTAATCCTACAGGTAATTTTGTGATTGGTGGACCGGTTGGTGATTGTGGATTAACCGGTCGTAAAATTATTGTCGATAGTTACGGAGGCATGGCTCGTCACGGTGGTGGAGCGTTTTCTGGTAAAGACCCATCGAAAGTCGATCGATCTGCCGCTTACATGGCAAGATATGTGGCTAAAAATATTGTTGCCGCAGGATTAGCAGAACGGTGTGAAATTCAAGTTTCATATGCCATTGGTGTCGCTGAACCCACTTCGATTAGCATCGATACTTTTGGTACTGGACGTTTGGCTGAAGAGCGTTTAGTGGCTATCGTGCGCGATATTTTCGATTTAAGACCCAAAGGTTTAATTGCGATGTTGGATTTACTCCGTCCTATTTATCAACCTACTGCAGCATATGGACATTTTGGACGACCTAGTGATCAAGGCTTTAGCTGGGAAAAAACGGATAAAGTTGAAGCCTTAAGAGCTGCCGCAGAACTATAAAATATTTTTGCATCTGCCTAGTACAATACGGCAAAATTGTGCTAGGTTTTTTGTTTAAATAAATCGCAAATAAAAAGAGAATTTCAAAAATCTCAATTGTTGGTTTTTGTTTAACGCAGTTGATAAATTAAACGTGCTTCTACCAAAAATAGTTGAAAATCAAAATTACAACCTCAAATTGTTAGCAATGTAGTAAACTACAGTTTGAGCAATCATAGTTTCTAAGCAATTTTGAGAGTATAACAATGGCGTGGAATAAACCCGGTGATGAAGACAAAGACCCTTGGAGTGGGCGTAATGATCAAAATCCTCCAGATTTGGACGAAGTTGTGCGTACGTTGCAGCTCAAACTCGGAAGATTACTTGGAAGTCATGGTAATAATGGTTCTGCACAAAACAACGATTCGGGTATACGCAGTCTAGCCATTTTAGCTGCTGGCGCATTGGTATTGTGGGGATTGAGTGGTTTTTACATTGTTGATGAGGGGAATCACGGTGTAGAAACTCGGCTCGGACATTATTCTGCGACTACGCAATCAGGGTTAAATTGGCATATTCCCGCGCCGATTGAGCAGGTTAATATTGTGAATGTCAAAAAAAGCAATGTGATTGAAATCGGTTATCGTCCCGGAGATAAAAACAGTAGTATCGATAAGGAAGCTTTAATGTTAACTAAAGATGAAAATATTGTCGATGTTCAATTAGCTGTGCAATATCAAGTCAAAGATGCTCGTCAATTTTTATTTAGTGTGGTGAATCCCGAAGCCACCTTGCGCCAAGTGACTGAAAGTGTAGAGCGCGGAGTAGTCGGTAGTAATAAAATGGATTTTGTCTTAACCGAAGGACGCAGTGAAATCGTTTCTTTAATTAAAAAAGAAATTCAAGAGGTTATGGATAGCTATCAAGCGGGCATTCAAATTACTAGCGTTAATTTGCAGGATGCGCAACCTCCAGAACAAGTACAAAGTGCATTTGAAGATGCGATTAAAGCTCGTGAAGATAAACAGCGTTTAATTAATGAAGCAGAAGCCTATGCAAATGATGTTGTGCCTAAAGCCAGAGGAGCGGCGGCGCGTAAGCTTGAAGAGGCTGAAGGCTACAGGCAACAAGTGATTGCTCAAGCCGAAGGGGAAGTCAGTCGATTTTCACAGTTGTTAAGCGAATATCAAAAAGCTCCTGAAGTCACTCGTCAGCGTCTTTATTTAGACGCAATGGAAACCGTATTAACTCAATCAAATACCGCATTAGTTGACATTAAAAATAATTCATTAATGTATTTACCGTTGGATAAATTAACTCCCTCTTTGTCTTCTCCGGCAACAGAATCAACCGTGACTACCGAAAGCAGCGCACCAGTAGCGACTTCTGAAACTAAAATAGCCGTGCCGACGGCGCAACCTGTAGTGACCGAAGTTGATGAACGAGGACGCAGTGAAGATAGACAACGTTTTAGTCGTGAGCAAAGAGGTCGGGAATGAGTACCAATCAATGGTTAGTTAGCAGCAGTGGTGTATTTTTATTGGCAATGATGTCGATTTTTACCGTTAATGAAACCGAAAAAGCGATTAAGTTTCAAATGGGACATATTGTTAAGGATGATTATACGCCGGGGTTATATTTTAAGTGGCCATTAATTAACAATGTTAAAAAATTTGAGGCTAGAATCCAAACGATGGATTCACAACCTGAGCGATTTTTAACCGCTGAAAAGAAAAATGTGATTGTCGATTATTACGTTAAATGGCGAATTGGTGAAGTTAAAACGTTTTATACGGTGGTTGCAGGAGATAGTAATCAAGCCAATTTACGATTAGATCAAATCATTAAAGATGCGTTTCGCAGCGAATTTAGTAAACGCACAATTCAACAATTAGTTTCTGCCGACAGAGGCGCGATCCGCGATATTTTAATTCATAACTCTAAAAAAATTGCTTCGGATTTAGGCGTAGAAATTGTCGATATTCAGGTTAAACGTATTGATTTACCGCCAGAAGTTAGCAATTCAGTGTTTTTACGCATGGAAGCTGAACGGGAGCGTGTAGCCAGAGAATTTCGTTCTCAAGGTGCGGAAGCCGCTGAAAAAATTCGTGCTGATGCTGATAGGCAAAGAGTCGTAACTTTGGCAAATGCTTTTCGTGATGCTGAAAAAATACGCGGTGAAGGCGATGCTAAATCCGCAGAAATTTATGCCAGTGCATATGGCGCAGATAGCGAATTTTTCAAATTTTATCGTAGCACTAATGCTTATAAAAATGTTTTTAGTCATCCGCATCATCTATTAGTATTAGAGCCAGATTCTGATTTCTTCCATTATTTTAAAAATCAAAAATAATATTTATCCAATTGAGAATAATTGTTGATAAATAATTCTGAATTATGATCCTGATTTTATGTTAGAAAAAGACCCTTGGTTATTACCAGAAGGTATTGAAGATACTCTGCCACAAGAGGCGTATTATTTAGAGCAATTACGCCGGCGAATTTTAGATTGTTTTGATTGTTGGGGATATGAATTAGTTATTCCGCCAATGATTGATTATTTAAATTCTTTATTAACGGGAGCAGGTCATGATTTGGAATTACAAATTTTCAAATTAACCGATCAATTAAGCGGCGAATTATTAGGTATTCGTGCAGATATGACACCTCAAGTTGCTCGTATTGATACCCATCATTTAAAGCGTCCATTTCCCACTAGATTATGTTATGAAGGGACTGTATTACATGCGATTGGTGATCCTTTAGAGAAAACGCGAAGTCCCAGACAAATTGGTGCCGAATTATATGGTCATGATGGAATTGATAGTGATTTAGAAGTGATTTTATTAATGCTAGAAATGCTGGCATTGTCTGGATTGCAAGCTGTGCATTTAGATTTAGGACATGTAGGGATTTATCGACAATTAGCGCGACAAGCTGGATTAAATGTAGAACAAGAAGCTGAATTATTTTCGGTATTACAGCGAAAAGCGAATGCGGAATTAAAGCAGTTACTACCTACTTACTCAATTACTGAGCAATATCAACAATTATTTTTACAATTGCCACAATTAAATGGCGATGTAAACGTATTAGCTCAAGCGCGAAAATTATTAGCTAATACCGGTTCTGTAATTAATCAAGCGTTAAATGAATTAATGATATTAGCCCAACAATTGTTAAAACGTTTGCCAACATTAACGTTAAGTTTTGATTTAGCTGAATTGCGTGGCTATCATTATCACACTGGCGTGGTATTTGCGGCTTTCATTCCCAATTTAGGACGGGAAGTAGCTCGCGGTGGTCGCTATGACAATATAGGAAATTCTTTTGGTCATGGACGACCGGCAACCGGTTTTAGTGCCGATTTGAAATTATTAGCCAGTTTAACTCGCGCCGATTATTCGTCTGCACTGCCAACGACGATTTTCGCACCAGCAGATCATGATCCTGAATTAATTGAGGCTATTCGTGATTTACGCGCCCAAGGAAGACGAGTGATTCAACAATTGCCTCAACAATCCGGTGGGGCGAACGAGTTAAATTGCACACATATTTTGAAAAAACATCATCAACATTGGCAAATACAGCCATTAACCTGAGTGGAATTATCAATGGGAAAAAGCGTCGTAGTCATCGGTACACAATGGGGTGACGAAGGAAAAGGCAAATTAGTCGATTTATTGACCGAACCTGCGCAAGCGGTGGTACGTTTTCAAGGAGGTCATAATGCTGGACACACTTTGGTGCTGAATGGAGTCAAAACCGTATTACATTTAATTCCTTCAGGTATTTTGCATCCTCATGTTGCTTGTTTGATTGGCAACGGTGTCGTGTTGTCATTGGAAGCTTTGGCTGAAGAAATGGCTGTTTTAGAACAAGCAGGTATTGAAGTTCGATCACGATTGAAAATTAGTCAAGCTTGTACCTTAATTTTGCCAGTTCATGTAGCGATTGATCTAGCAAGGGAGAAAGCACGAGGCAGTAAAGCAATCGGTACTACCGGTCGTGGAATTGGGCCAGCATATGAAGATAAAGTTGCTAGACGTGCTTTAAGAGCTGGAGATTTGCTGAATCCTGTGGTGTTTGCTGAAAAATTGCAGGAATTAATCACCTTTCATAATTTTATGTTGGTGAATTATTATCATACTGAAGCTGTTGATTATCAACAAATTTATCAACAAACTTTAGCTTTAGCAGAACAAATAAAACCTATGCTAACTGATGTAGGTGCATTATTAACCGATTATCAGCGACAAGGACATAATATTCTATTTGAAGGGGCGCAAGGAGCCTTGTTAGACATTGATCATGGAACTTATCCATATGTCACCTCGTCGAGTACCACTGCCGGCGGAGCTTCGACCGGAACTGGAGTCGGTCCATTGAGTTTGGATTCAGTGTTAGGTATTACCAAAGCGTATGCAACTCGCGTAGGAAATGGGCCTTTTCCCACAGAATTATTTGATCAAGATGGCGAATATTTAGCTACTCGTGGACATGAATTTGGTGCAACCACCGGTAGAAAACGTCGTACCGGTTGGTTTGATGCAGTGGCAATGCGTAAATCAGCACAATTAAATAGTTTGACTGATATTTGTTTAACTAAATTGGATGTGCTTGATGGTTTAGAACGAATTGGTATTTGCAATCAATATCGATTAAAGGGTGAATTAACTACAGAAGCCCCTTTGAGTGCTGAAGAATATGCAGCTTGTGAGCCGGTGATTGAATATATGTCCGGTTGGCAGCAATCTACCGCCGGAATTCGTGATTATGATGAATTACCCGAGAATGCAAAAAAATATATTCAACAATTAGAAACTTTAATTGGCGTTAAAATTAGTTTGTTATCTACGGGTGCTGATCGAAATGATACTATCATTTTGCAACATCCTTTTGCTAAATAAAATAGAATTTATTTTTGCGGTAATGATTAATTAAATTTATGAGTCGTTTTAAAATCTATAGTCTATGTTTAGCGACAATTTTATGCGTAATCCTATTAAATGGTTGCGCTGAAAAAGCAAATACCGTTACTGCTAATAATAAAAATGAATATAGCACTTTATGGGAATGGGATGATCAAAAAAAGATTTGGCTATATAACGGATCATTGTTTGCGCCAAAAGCCAGTGAAACGACTACGGAATGGACTCCTAAAGAAAAAGCCATTTCATTAACCGTAGGTTCGGCTAAAAGTTTAAACGCATTTGATAATGCACCTAAAGCGTTACAAATGAAAGTTTTTCAATTAAGTGATCCGACTGCTTTTTTACGAGCAGCAAAATCGACCAGTGGTTTGCGTCATTTATTAATTACCGAACAAATCGATCCGGCGAATTTAGGTTCAGAACGATTAATTATTTTGCCCGGAACGACACAAAATTTACAGTTTGATCGTTTAAAAGGTACACGTTATATTGGTATTATCTGTGGCTACTCAACTTTAAAAGCCGAACAAGTGTTTCGATTAGTGCCAATTATTGCGATGAATGATAAAAATATTGAAACTTCAGCGAATAATGGAGTAAATACTCAAGGTCGTCCGGCAATTATTAAAATGGAATTGTTTTTAGGCGCAGCTGGAATTGACAAATTACATGTTGATGTGAAATAAATTTGTTAGATCATGCTTAAAGTCGCCTCGTGTAAAGCTTCGGAAATCGAGGGACGTGCATGGATTGTCCGCGCTAAATCTTCAGCACTGGCTGAAAATTCCATCGCTAATACAGCTTCAGCAATTAGCTCCGCCGCCGAGTTTGCGATGATGTGTACTCCTAAAATGACATCGGTTTCAGTGTGGCTGAGAATTTTGACTAACCCTTCAGTTTTGCCAATTGCTTGCGCTTTACTGGTTGCAGCTAATGAAAACAAACCTACTTTATAAGCCGCGCCTTTCGCTTTTAAACTTCGTTCTGTTTGTCCAACCCAAGCAATTTCAGGATCGGTATAAATCACACAAGGCAAAATATCGTAATGAATCGGATTCGATTGTTGCGCGATATATTCCGCAATAAACATACCTTCTTCTAAACCTTTATGTGCCAACATAGGTCCTGATAAAGTTAAATCGCCAATTGCATATACTCCGGGTAAATTGGTACAACTGTTTTCATCAACGTGAACAAAGCCGTTATCGTCGATTAATAAATTCGCCTCAGCAGCAGCCAGTTTTTCGCTATTTGGTCTGCGTCCACAAGCCACGACTAATTTATCTAATGTTAATTGTTGACGTTGATTATGGAATTGATAATCAACGATGACTCTATCGCCTTGTTTTTGGGTCGCAATCACCCGCGCTCCTAGGCGTAAATCTAATCCTTGCGCTTGATAAATTTGATAAGCTTCAGTCGAAATTTGGCTATCGGTGGCTGGTAAAAATTGCTCTTGTGCATCTAATAAAATTACCTCTGAACCCAAACGATGCCAGATACTGGCTAATTCCAAACCAATAATCCCAGCACCAATAATGCCAATGGTTTTAGGAATTTCAGTCAAATTTAACATTGCCGTTGAATCCAAAATGAGTTTTTGGTCAATTTTGGCACAAGCCAACTCCATAGGTACCGAGCCTGTAGCTAACACGATATGGTTGGCAGATAAAATAAATTTTTCGCCCTGATGCGGAGTAATTTGTACTAAGCGTTCGTTAAGTAAATATCCATGTCCATGAATTATTTGCACTTGAGCATTCAGTAAACGTTGTTGAGTTTGTTGACTTAACTCTCGAATAATTTTTTGTTTCCTAGCTTGCATTTGTTGCATATTCAACTGCACATTATCGACTTCAATCCCATGTTGTTGTGCATTGAATTGAATTTGTTGATACAGTTTTGCAGATTCCAACAACGACATCGCGGCGATACAACCGGCGTTGATGTACGTTCCACCCACACTCAAACTATTGTCAGTTGAACGATAATGATCTATACAGGCGGTTTTAAATCCCAGTTGTGCGGCACGAATCGCCGCCATATATCCAGCAGGTCCAGCACCAATCACAATAACTTGATAATCAGGGATGACTTTTGACATCAGATTCTCCAAATGTTAATCGCAGGCTTTTAATTGATATTTTTTGACTCGATAACGTAAAGTTTCCCGAGTTGTTCCCAAGGCTCTAGCCGCCGCTGTTAAATTATCACCGGCGCGTTCTAGTGCTGTTTGAATAATAAATTTATCCATGTCGTCTAGTGCCATACTGCCATCTAAGGGTAAACAAATGCGCTCATTTTCAACACAAGCTTCTTTGGTATTTCCACCTTCACTTTGGTGTAATTGTAACCACTGTAAAGGAAAGACGGTACTATCTGCAAGTAATACACAACGTTCAATCACATTGCGTAATTCTCGCACATTGCCAGTCCATTGATGATGGTGTAATTTTTGCCAGACTGCCGAAGGGATTTCTTTGACGCGTCGTCCGGCTTTAGCATTATATTCAGCGATGAATAAAGGCACTAATTCAGTCAAATCTTGTTTAGCTTCGCGCAACGGTGGTAAATGTACGCGAAAAACACTGAGGCGATGATATAAATCGCTACGAAATAAGCCTTCATGACACATTTGCTCTAAATCGCGATTACTCGCGGCAACGATTTGTACATCTACCCGAATTTGTTTTTCACCACCTAAACGTCTAACTTGATGATCTTCCAATACCTTTAACAATTTAGCTTGTAATTCTAAAGGCATTTCGCCAATTTCATCCATAAATAAAGTTCCGCCGTCCGCTTGTTCTAACAATCCCCGATGACGACTGGTTGCGCCGGTAAACGCTCCGGATTCATGACCAAATAATTCGGATTCCAATAATTCCCTAGGCAAAGCTGCACAATTCACTTCTATCATCGGTTGTTGAGCGCGTGCGCCGCCATAATGCAAAATTCGTGCTACCAATCCTTTACCAGTACCGGTTTCGCCGCTGATAATCAAAGCACTAAATGGAACTTGAGTCAGTCTAGTGAGTAAATCTCGCACTTGTTGCGCTTGAGTACTAGAGCCAACATATGCAGCAGGGGAATAACGTTTGTGTCCTTGTTGCGTTTGATCAATCACCCGACGTTGAATCGACGCACTGCGAGCCGCACTATTGACCACCAAATCTAAACGATCTAAATCGCAAGGTTTTTCTAAAAAATCATAAGCCCCTAGACGCAAAGCGCGTACAGAATCAGGAACATTGCCATATGCAGTTAAAAATAACCATTCGGCAAAACTGCATTGAGTTTTGATCGATTCCATAAAATCTAACGCATTGCCATCTGGTAAATTCATATCGGAAATAATCAACAAGGGGTCTAAACGTTGTTTGATTAAGAATTCCTTAGCTTGTGCTACTGTTTTAGCCAATACAATTTCCCAACCCATCTGGCGATAATGCCGCGATAATTCTGCACCCAATAAGGGTTCATCTTCAATAATCAACAAAGTTTCAATCATAGTCTTATATCGATTCACAAGCTTTAGGGAGTAAAATAGTAACACAAGCCCCTTGTGGAATTTGATTGCTTAATTGAATCTGTCCGCCAATATTTTTCACAAAGCGTTGAACCATTGCTAATCCTAAACCGGTGCCACGTTGATGACTGGTTCTAAACGGACGAATTCCATAATCCAATAATTCTTGTGGAAAACCATTGCCATTATCAATTACCTGAATGGATACGCCTTGTTCTGTTTCAGCAACTTTTAAATCAATAATGCCAGATTGTCCTTCTAATGCTTGTGCCGCATTTAAAATTAAATTTAATAATACTTGACGTAACATACTTTCGGGTAAATGCAATTGAATGGGCTGATGCGTTTCAATAGATAATGAAATATTTTCAGCCAATTGATAGCGAGTTAAACTGATTAAATCTTGAATTAAATGAATCAGCTCAAAATCAACCGCTAATTCAGGTGTATGCCGACTTTGATCTAACATATTATTTAATAATAAAGTTAAGCGTTTTAATTCGGCATTAATCATATTTAAGCGATCTAATTGTTCGGGATCATTAATTTCGCGGCGAAAATTACTAAATGCCATTTGAATGCCGGCTAATGGATTACGAATTTCATGGGCTAATTCCGCCGCGACTTCTCCAATTGCCGCTAATCGTTCAGTTCTTGCTAAAGTATGTTGTTGTTCTAATAAAGCCTGAGTGGCTAATCGGACTTCTTGTTGTAAAGATTGAGCGTGTAATTGTTGAGCTTGTTCTAAATCAGCTAAATGAATCACCATTTCATTATAGCTATTAAATACCGGTAATAATAATGGGTCTAAATGTTCAGTGGTAAATGGCGTAAAATTACCTTCAGTTAATCGCTGCAATAAGCGTTGTAAATCGGTTAAGGGCTGTAAAATTTGCCGTTTTAAAAATAAAAGGGTAAACAATAAAATTAACGCTAAAGTCACAGAAGCAACCGATAATTCAGTTTCAGTATCTCGACTAATTTCAGATAATAATTTTTCACGTTGTAATGCTTCATGCTCTAAAGTATCATTCATAATTTTTAAAGCTCGCATTAAACGATTATTTTGTTCAATTTTAGTTAAACTATCAATATTAGTTAATAATTGATTTAACGTTTGTAAATTATGGCGAGTATTTGCTGATAAATAACGATTATCTACCATTAGAGCATCAATTTCAGTTACTGATTGCGCTAATTCATCAATGGGTAAAACAGGTTCAACTTCGATTAAATATTCAATTAAAGATTGTTGTAATTTGACCGAAAGATTTTGAATTCGATGCGAATAGTTGACATAAAATAAAACCATATCCAAACGATACAGATTACGGCTAATCATTCCGCCTAAAATGGTTAATGTTAATAATAATAATCCTAGAAAAGCAAATCCCCGTAGTTTAGCTGGACGATAAAAAAGAGATTTCATAGCGATTTTCATAAATTACCGTTGAGATAAATCATAATAAAATAACTTTGTAACTAAAAGCATTTTATCAATTAAAAAGCTATTTTAAACTACAAAAAAATGATTAAAGGATAGAATAATTTTATTAACTCTTTCCTAATAAATAAAAATAGGAAAGAGTGTAAAAAAGAGAATAATTATTTTTTCGCTTAATAAAGGACCCATTAACGAATAAATAGGTCTAATTTTTCATATTTTTCAGCTAATAAATAATAAAAAGTGATGCGTGATTTAAAGCGATCTGGTTTCATAATCGTACAAACAGATTCTATTGCAGCATCTAATTCTTCATCAGCTAAAGTTAAACCTAATTTTTTCTTTAAAAAATTTTCGCGTACGGTTTCTTTTTCAGTCACATCGCTACAAGCAACGGTACTTGAGTCTTGATTCCGCATGACTAATGCGTAGGTTTTAACTAAACCCTCTAAAGCCGCTTCATTGATATCAGTCGTATATTTTGCTAACGATTCTTTGTCGAGTTGTAAATCAGCCATTATGGTATTCTCATGAGATTAAAAAAAGATTGTTATATCATTTCATAATAAAATTTGCAAATGAAATTATAATTTTCTGAGTTGATGAGGATTAAAAATACTTTTTAATTTTATACCATAAAGATCGTTCACTAATTTTTAATAATTGAGCCGCTTTCGCTTTATTATCTTGAGTGGTATTTAAAGCTTGTTGAATTAGCCGTTTTTCTAATTGTTCCACTTGAGTATTTAAATCTTGCTCCGTATTTAATTTTGCCTGCGGATTATTATGCAAACAATTATGCGGTGAGTTAGCGGGTAAATGAATAATATCAACTTTCTGACCTGCACTTAATACGGTTGCTCTTTCCATCATATTTTCTAATTCACGAACATTTCCGTGCCAATGATATTCTGTTAACCATTGTGCCGCCGTTGTTGATAAGCCTTGAAAATTAAAACCTAATTCGGTCGCATGTTTTTGTAAAAAATGTAAAGCTAATGGAATAATATCTTCAGTTCTTTGTCTTAAAGCCGGCAATTCAATGGTAAATACATTTAAACGATAATATAAATCTTCGCGTAATTTTTGATCGATTATCGCTTGTTTTGGATCACGATTAGAAGCGGCAATCACTCGCACATCGAGATTAATTGTATGGTGACTGCCTAATCTTTCTAAATTGCGTTCTTGTAAAACGCGCAATAATTTTGCTTGTAAATTAAAATTCATTTCGGTAATTTCATCTAAAAATAAAGTACCACCATTGGCTAATTCAAATTTTCCTACTTTATCTTTATAAGCTCCGGTAAACGCGCCTTTGTTATAACCAAATAATTCGCTTTCTAAAATATCTGCGGGAATAGCGGCACAATTAATTGAGACAAATAAAGCTTGTTTTCTAGGTGAAGCTTGATGAATAGCTCGCGCAACTAATTCTTTACCAGTACCGGTTTCGCCTTGAATTAAAACACTGGTTCGAGTCGGCGCGACTTGTTGAATTAAATGATAAATATTTTGCATAATTGCACTAGAACCGACAAATCCCTGCCAAGATTGATCAACAGTTTGACGTAAATAACGATTTTCTCTTTTAACTTGATTTAATTTTAAAGCGCGTTGTACTGCGGCTTCTACGGCTTCTAATTCAAAAGGTCTAACAATATAATCACTGGCACCATATTTCATGGCATTAACCGCTGTTTCTACAGTGCCATATGCGGTAACGACAATCACTGGCATTTCTAATTGCTGTTCGCGTAATTGAGTTAATAAGCCAATGCCATCTAAGTTAGGCATTCGTAAATCGGTAATCACTAAATCAATGATATGTTGATGGCATAAAGCCAACGCATTGATTCCATCTACTGCTTGTAAAACTTGATAATTCATTTGAGTTAACATAATTTCTAAAACTCGTCGCATTTTAGGCTCATCATCAACCACTAAAATTAATTCATTCATGATTATTACTCAATTGTTACAAAAAATGATTATGGAAATTGCAAATGAAAACAAGCACCACCTAATTGACTATTAGTCACAAAAATATTTCCATGATGTGCTAAAACAATTTGCTGAACGACGGTTAATCCTAAACCAATTCCTTCTTGACGGCGAGTAAAAAAAGGTTCAAAAATTTGTTGTTTGTCTTTATCAGCTATACCTTGTCCGTTATCGTGAATTTGAATTTCGATTGAATGCGTACCAGTTAAAGTTTGTAATAAGATTAAAATTTGACCTTTGATCGATAATTGTTGAATGGCATTTAACAGTAAATTTAATAAAATTTGAATAATTTGATCTCGATCGCAATTGAGTAATAAATTAGAATAAGCACTGTTAAATTGTAATTGAATTTGCTTTTTCTCTAGCTGAACTTGTAATAATTCAATACTGTGTTCAATAATGGGATGAATTACTTGTAATTTGAATTGCGGAGGACGAGGTTTAGCACATTCTAATAAGGTGGTGACTAAACCATTTAATCGTTCTGTTTCGCTAAGAATAAAACCTGTCATTTCTAATCCAATCTCAGTTAATTGCGGTTCTCGTTGTAAAATTTGTGCCGATGAACGTAAAATGCCCAAAGGCGTACGAACTTCGTGAGCCATACTTGCGGCCATTTCTCCAATCACCGCTAATTTAGAAACTCGAATTAAATGTTGACGGGATTGTTCTAAATTTGCAATCATTTGATTAAATTGTAAACTTAATTCATTAATTTCATCACTGGCTTTTAAAGTGGGTGGAGAAACTTGTTTTCCGTGCATAAAATCGTGACTGAATTGGGCTAATTGAGAAATAGGTTTGGCTATTTTAGAAGATAAAACTAAAGATAAACTAATGGCTAATAATAAAGTTAGGGTTAAAAAAATCAAGATCAACCACCACAATTGCATAATCGGTAAAAAAGCTTGTTCTCGGGGTTGAATAATTAAAACTTTCCAGCCTAATCCTTTAAAATGTCTATAGCCTTGAGAATGGGCATATCCCACTAAAACCGGCATCTTTTTTAAAAAATCGGCGCGAATTTCAAAACTTCCACTATTTTGAGTTAAAAACTGCCATTGATTAGATAAAGGTTTAAAATAAATAGGATTCTTTTTAGCTAATTCTGAAGACATTGCTAAAATATGTTGATGCTGATCAATTAACATGGCGTAAGCTACTGTCTGATGTTGATTAAAAGGCAAAGGTGCATCTAATAAATGTTGAATTTCTCGCCAATCAAATTCAGCATATAATTGACCTAATTGTCCTGATTGAAAAGCATCTGCAATTGGAATTGAAAAATATAAATGTTGGTGGGTTAAAGATTGTAAAGATAAAGAAAGGTGGTTGAAATTAAGCATTAACCAAGGCGGTAATTTTGGATAAAAATTGCCAATTAAGTCGGCTGAACTGGCTGCAATAATATATTGTTTTTGATTAGTAACAAATAATTGTTGATAAACGCCACTATAACCTAATTGTAATTTATGTAAAAATTGTGATAATCTTTTATCAATATCATCAGACCTAACATCTTGCATCACTGCTAATTGACTCCAGATGAAAATATTTTCCATACGTTCAAATAAAGTGGTATCAATTTGTTGCATAATAGCTCCGGCTTGTGAAGTTAATTTATGTTCAATTTCTAAGCGCAAAATTTGTTTAAAATGAATAAAAATTAATAAACTAATTAAGCTCGCACACAAAATACCAATTAATAAATATGACCCTAATAACGTCCGTTGAATAGTCATTCTCATTTCCTGTGTTGATTCAAATTATTTTTCGTCATTGGCAATTCGCATTAGCGATATTAATTATGTTAATGAATGGTTGGCAAAAAATTGTTCATGCTGAAGAATTAAGTTTACATTCTTCAGCGAATTATCATTGGGGGCGAGGTTTAGATATTCCGAGTTTACATTTAAATTTAGGTGGATATTTCAGCACTTCTATGCAAACATTTTCCCATGATAAGAGTCATTTAACTATCGACGATGTGAGTTTTTTTATCAATTTTTCGCCTGATCATCGATTGCGTTTATTTTCAGAAATCGAACTCGAAGATTGGTTGTCAACTCAAGGCGTTCAATCATTGAATTCCGCTTTACGAATCGAGCGATTATATGCTGATATTTCATTTACCAATCAATGGCAATTACGCGCAGGGAAATTTTTGACTCCATTCGGTTTATGGAATGTAATTCACGCCGCGCCTTTAGTGTGGACAACGACCAGACCTTTGGTGACTGAAGAGCATTTATTTCCGTCTCACGTTAGCGGATTTATGTTGGTACATCATTTGGCAATCGCTGAACAAAATGTGGATATTTCATGGTTTATTGATCAATCTTCTTGGTTAGACCCGCGTAAAGATAGGTGGGATTTTGATCATGCGTTTGGCGCGCGACTGAATTATGAATGGGATACGCATTTTCAATTCGGATTATCGTATTTGACTTTCAAAAATTATGCCAAAGAGGAAAATTCTGATTTTTTAAAAACGGATAAACCTGAAAAACCAGATGTATTTTCACCTCATTCATCAGCAATTTTACCGCCGCCACAGAATATAGCGGCCACAAAATCATTACCGAAAAAGAAAGCCAATTTTCTAGAACGGCAACATTTGCTTGGATTGGATATGTTGTGGAAATATCAAGGTTATGAATTACAAGCAGAATTTAGCTATCGTTTTGCTGATCAGGATCAAGGTCAAGAAAAGAATGCCTATTTGCAAACGGTGATTCCCCTTGTGCCAACATTATTCGCGATTGGACGTTATGAATATTCTTCAGGCGACCATTTAACCGATGATGATTTAGTTGCGCACCAATTGCATATGGAAATTATTGGAATGGCTTGGCGACCTTATCCCCCTTTGATTGTAAAAGGAGAATACCGTTTTAGTGATGATAATCATGGAGTTGCTCCCAGAGGTTTATTTGCATCAGTGTCTTTATTTTTTTAACAATGTGTCGGCTGATTTCGATTTTTTTAACGATAGCATTGATGTTACCTTCAGTGCGTGCTGATCGAGTTGCTGTGATTATGGCGAAAGATAATCGTGATATTAACTTATCTTTCAAAGAGTTACAAAATATTTTTCGGCGTAAAGTTTTGGTGAATGCGAACGGACAAGCTTGGATACCCTTGAATTTAACCGCTAATCATGTTTTAAGGATCGCCTTTGCCCAAAAGTTGTTTGATCAACCGCCAGAAGCAATGGAAAACTACTGGAATGAGCTGTATTTTCAAGGCATTATGCCACCCTATGTGGTTGATTCTGAGGAGGCGATGTTGCGCTTTGTGAGTAATACGCCCGGGGCGATTGGTTATGTTTTACCATGTCATCTTGATAACCGCGTTCAAGTTGTGGCTAATTTAAAAGTGAATGAACCGGTTGAACAAGGCTGTAATGCGGTCATACCTTAGCAGCGATTTTTGTACTAAGTAAAAATACTTAAATTATTAGATATTCCTATTTTAAAATCCTCCCCTTTAATAAAGGGGGTTAGGGGGATTTTACAATAGCCGATAATTTTCGATTAATTACTTAAAAAATAGTTAGCTCTAATCAAGTGATTTATAGAAAATCAATAATCAGTTAAAGGATTGATTATTTGCCGAATTTATATAAAGATATAATTGTGAATTTAGCTTATTGATGTACTTTTAATTTTAAAATGGTGGAATTATAGTTTGCATTAAATCTTATTGTTGTATGTTAAAACTCAGAAATTTATTGCAGACTGTTTGTAATACAAATCCGCATCTATTGGTTAAATTCACTGAAAATCGTAATTCACCTAATTGATGCAACAAGAGGATAAAAAAATGCGTTATTTTAATCAGAATCAAATTTCGTTAGCTACGCCATCTTTGACCTTTACTAAACGAAGTCTATACAGTCTTGTGGGAATGTTCAGTTTAATCATCAGCCATCAGGCTAATGCTCATCCTGAACACGTCAATATTTTAAAAGAGTGGTGCAGTGAAGCGGGCAGAACAGCACCCACTTTTAGTTCCGATGTGTGTAGCACTTGTCACAACACCAGCAATTACAAGTTTTCAACAGCTAATAAAGAGGCTTTTTCAACAAAAAATCTCGATCCGTTTTGTCCATCAGCAAATCCGACTGTTTCGGTATATGAGTGGCGCGATCCCAAAGTTCCACCAGTCTCAAGTTCCAGAGTTCATAACATTGAATTGGTCGCTCAAGAAAAGCAAATTGCGATTGCTGCTGGAGTGAGTCAACAGCTTTGGACATTTAACGGTACAGCCCCCGGTCCGGTGATTCGGGTACATTTAGGCGATACCATTAGAGTTCATTTAGTTAATCCAGCGACCAACAAGTTATCGCATTCAGTCGATTTTCATGCTAGTGAAATGGCTTGGAATATGGGCGGGATGACTTCCATTAAACCGGGTGAAGAGAAATTTTTTGAATGGAAAGCGAACTATGCAGGAGTATGGATGTATCACTGCGGTACACCGCCTACGTTACATCATATTGCCAGTGGTATGTATGGCATGGTGATTGTTGAACCTAAAGGTGGATTAGCACCGGTAGATCATGAATTTGCTTTAGTACAAAGTGAGTTTTACACCGGTTCTGAGGGCGGTATAACCAGTCTTGCTCGTGCGGCTAAAGGTAATGCAAGCCCTAATTATGTAGTTTTTAATGGGGTTGCTTTTCAATATAAAGACCATCCCATCGAAGTAGCTACTGGGAAAAAAGTGCGCTTTTTTGTGTTAAACGCAGGACCCAGTCAAGACAGTGCTTTTCACATTGTCGGTACTATTTTTAATCGAGTGATTAAAGAAGGTGTGCAGCTCAATCCGTCAAATACTGGAGGATATGGTTCTCAAGCAGTGGATTTAGCTCCGGCACAGGGCGCAATTATCGAGCTGACTACTGCTGAAGATGGGCTTTACCCTATCGTCACTCATGCCTTTAATTATGTCGGTTTAGGTGCAATGGGTTTGCTTAAATCAGGTGATGGCGATCCTAGTCATTAGTATAAACAAATTATAAAAGCTCTCTTAATCCCGCAAAAATTGTCTGAACTAACAATTTTGTCATACTAAATTTGCAGGCTAAATAAAATAGTAGTCGATTTTAGTTATAAAAAATTTCTGCTTTAATTAGTTAAAAATCAATTAGTTAATTAAATATTTTAGCTTTGGCATTGTAACTGCTATAACAAGATTAAAGTTATTTTTCATGAATAACTAATCGCCTAACGATGATCACAAATCGTTAAGACCTTTTAATTTATATGGTATAAGTTTAACAATGGCAATTTTTAATAAAAATCAAACAGCTCAAACTACAAACGATATGACAATCATCGATACCCCAGCTCCGGCAATCGATTTTTTGGGGACGCTGAGTAACGATTATTTAGAAGGTACTGAGGCTAATGACAATTTTGCGGGTATTGAGGGCGATGATACTTTAGAAGGGGAAGAAGGCAATGACAGCCTTTCAGGTGGTGAAGGGATCGATCATTTATTCGGTGGCGAAGGGGAAGATGTACTCGATGGAGGTGATGATGATGACGTTTTGGAAGGTGGAGAAGATAAGGATTTACTGATAGGGGGTGAAGGCAGTGACCAACTTATAGGCGGTATGGGTGAGGATTACTTAACCGCTGGTGAAGGGAATGATGTGGTTGACGGCGGTGAAGATGATGACAACATTGATGGCAATGAGGGAAATGATGAATTATTCGGCAATAGTGGCGATGATGAGTTGAGTGGCGGTGTAGGCGACGATCATTTAGATGGTGGAGAAGGTGACGACGAGTTAAAAGGCGAAGATGGCAACGATTATTTGCTGGGGAATTTAGGAGATGATCAATTAGCTGGTGGTTTAGGCAATGATTTTTTAGACGCTGGCGTTGGGGAGGATGTTATCAACGCCGATCAAGGAGATGATATTGCCAATGGTGGTTTAAGTCATGATGTCATTCATGGTGGAGGCGGTAACGATTTATTAAATGGTGGCGCAGGTAATGATCGCTTATTTGGCGAAGCTGACAATGACTCACTACTGGGTGGATTAGGTGATGATAGTTTGGAGGGTGGTGAAAGTGACGATTATATCCATGGTGGTCAAGGTCAAAATTTACTCAATGGTGGTGAGGGTAATGATCAGTTAATTGCTGGTAGAGGTGATGACAGTTTAAATGGTGGTCAAGGAACCGACATTTTAGCGGGTGACAACGGTAATGATGTTGAGACCGGTGGTTCTGGCGATGATATTTTAAATGGCGGTCGCGGCGAAGATTTATTAATCGGAGGATCGGGTCACGATTATGAATTAGGTGCTCAAGGTAATGATAATTTGATCGGACAAAATGGTAACGATACTTTAGACGGTGGACTTGGTAGCGATTGGTTAACCGGTGGGCAAGGTAAAGATAGTTTTGTGTTCAATACTTTGAGAGGCGTTGATCAGATTAGTGATTTTGTAACCGGACAAGATTGTTTGCAACTAAGTCACAATGTATTTACGGAATTAGCCGTAGGCATGGTGAGCGACGAGGCCTTTCACAGTGAAGCAGGCTTGATAGCTGCCGAAGACAGTGAAGATTATTTAAGTTACAACACCGATACCGGCACTTTATATTACGACGCTGATGGCAGTGGTTCTTTACCCAGTTTGCCGATTGTTGTGTTGGGCAGCAGTGTTGAGTTGAATGTAAACGATTTAATGGTTATTTAAAGCTTCAAGGGATTAAGCGTTTTAGAGCTATAAGATTGGTGGTTTGACTGAGTATATTAACATTGTTCTATAAAGAATTATTTTTAACTAATTGTTTTATAAGTAAATTTTTTATGGTTCAAATATTGCTTTAGCTAAGAAAGTCGTACTATTACTTAATTTGGAAATATCCATGAAAAAAAACACTTTAACTTTGCTATCAATATCTGTTTTATCTGTTTTTGCGCACAATCTATATGCTCTAGGATTTAATCGTCCTGAAGCCAACCGGATGGATCCAACCACTGGATCGCTAGTCCGAGAGTATGTCGAAGGAGCAGCCCATGAATTTCATTTAGACGTGAATCATAGTTGTGAATATCGTAATTACGACATGATCAAGGCTAAACCCATGCCGACTAATGCGGTATTAGCCATTTTGCCTAGCGCGCCGATAGAAGCTTTTGATGTGTTGAGTGCAACTAATCCTGATGGTACGCCGGTATTAAAAGCAAACGGTAAAGCCGGCTTGCGCGTTGATACCAGTATGACGGTTGCTGATGTATTTTGGTCGAACTTTACTGATCAAACTGATGGCGTGACCAAAATTATTGTACCAACTGGACCTTTGTACAATTTACGAACAGCGACCAATCTTGATTTTAAAATCAAAAGTTATTGGGAAAATATTGGCACATATGGGCATCACGGTCGTCCTCAAATTGATTCAGTCAGTGCAGCTTATTGGTATGGCGGCAATTTAAATGAAGAGCAATACGGTGATTTAGAGTTTAGAGCCAATATTGCCAAATTGAAAGGTTGTGTTGCGAAAGTGACGGTTGTTGTTCCGGCAATCCAAATTTGTGGAAAAGCTTACACCTCATTTTCTTCTCATCCACAAATGTATGGCACTAACGATTTCGCGCCTTCATTTGTGGTTGTGAGAAATCCACTTGCTAATCCTTATCCTGCTGAATGTGCGACGGATACCAGCAAACAACTTAAAGTCACGGTACATCCTAAACCATCGCAAATGCAAAAATATTTTAATTTAACTCGTTTGCCAGGAAATCGTACACCTTATTCATTTGGACATTAAACGAATAAGCTGATCTCAAATAACAGAGAGAGAAATTCTCTCTGTTATCGATAAGAATTTCCAGATACATTTTATTGGACTCTATAAAAACATTATGAATAAAAATATCATTATTATCATCGCTGCTTTAGCATTTGCTCAATTCGTTCATGCGACTGAAGTTGGTCAAGCCGCCCCTCAATTTACTCTGCCTACTTTAGAAAAAGAGCAAGCGACTGGTTTAAAACAATTTGCGGGTAAAGTTGTCTATTTAGATTTTTGGGCTTCTTGGTGTGGCCCGTGTAGAACTTCATTTCCTTTACTAAATAAATTGCATGAAAAACTCAAAGCTCAAGGGTTTGAAGTGGTTGCGATTAATTTGGATGAAGACAAAGCCAAAGCAGAGAAATTTATCAGTGAATTTAAAGTGGGTTTTACCGTACTCAGAGATGCTAAAGGCGAGTGGGCAGATAAGTATGTCGTTGAATCCATGCCAACTTCATTTATTATCGATAAACAAGGGGTAGTACAGCATATTCATCACGGTTTTGTCAGTAATGACATCGTTGATCTTGAGGCGCGTATTCAATCATTATTGAAAAAATAATTGTATTGATATGAGTAAATTGATCAGTTTTAGTTTGCTGTTGTGTCTAACGGCTTGTACTGAAGTGTTGCCCCGTCAACGTGGCAATTTAGCTTTACCGCAAATGGCAATCACACCGGACGCACTTGAGTTCGGTTTACGCCAACATACTGCTTTTAGTAAAGAAGCGGCGAATGGCGGTTATGGTGGTGGAGGAGGTGGCTGTGGCTGTAACTAAATCGACGTTGCTAACCCATTTGACCGCTGCCGCTTTAGCTCTTCCCGGATTATTACCCAATGCGGCGATTGCTGGACGAGTCGAAGAGACTTATAACGCTGATTTTCAATATGGACATTATTCTGAAAGCGGACAACGAATTGATGTGGATATTTTTGAAGCCACTGCGTCTATGCCTGTGGGTAAAAATATCACCGCTGGTTTTAATGTTGTACGAGATGTGATTACCGGCGCGTCACCGATGTATAACAAGCGTGACGATCAAGGGCAAATCGTTCAAGTCCTGAGTGGAGCGAGTCGTTGTGGTTCGTCGATTTGTGATCAACGCGACGCAGTCACGGGAAATCTGAGCTATTTTTGGGACACGATGTCAGCCACTTTATCCGGCGGATATTCGCGCGAACATGATTACACCTCGCGTTATAGTGCTTTGAATTTAAGTTTCGATTTAAATAAAAAATTAACCACAGTTAATGTTGGTGGGTCTGTTGCTTTTGATGAAGTGCAGCCAACGTATTTCAATTCAGATTGTGGAATTAAATGTCATAAAACCAGTCAGCAATATTTATTAGGCATTAGCCAAATTCTCGATAAAGATTCTTTGTTGGTAAATAACATGACGGTTTCTTATAGTCGGGGTTATTTATCCGATCCTTATAAATTAGTGGCGTTTTATCAACCTGATAGCAGTTATGTCGCTGATCCAAATCAAGCGGGAGTTTATCAACAACTTGATCCGACTAATCCAGATAATGTGTTAATCGGTTCAGATACTACAACCGTTCCAATGACTATTATGGGTATGCGAGATACTCGCCCGCGCAATAAATTTCAATGGGCATGGCTCACTCAGTATATTCGGCATTTTGAAACATTGAATCATGCGGCTTTACACGCAGATTATCGATTTACGACGGATAATTGGGGCATAAATTCTCATACACTGGAATTGAGTTGGCATCAACCGATTGCAGAAGATTGGCAATTGATTCCACGCTTTCGTTATTACTCACAAGATCAAGCGGATTTTTTCCGTCCAGTTTTTGACGGTGATCCACAACAATATAAACATTATTCCAGTGATTATCGTTTAGCGGGCTTTGGAGCTTTATCGGGCGGAATTAAAATCAGCAAAGCTTTTACCGAATTGAAATCTGTCAGTGATTTACGTTTTCAAGCGGGTATTGAATATTACGATCATCGAGCCAGTTATCAATTAGGAAGTCGAGCAGCGAATCATACTTTTTCTGATTTTAGTTACTATCTAGTCACTGCTTCATTTAACCTGAAATTCTAATTTTTATTGCGGATTAAAAATGTTTAAACAGTTTTGTATTTTCGCGGTGTTGTCATTATTTATTTGGACTCAGGCGACGGCGAGTGTTCCTGAAGCAAGCGTTCAAGCGCATTTAGTTGACGAAACTTGGCCAGTTCATTACAACTTAGTGTTAATCGTTCCGCCAGATCATCATGCGTATTTAGATGAAGGCGCAGAAAAAGCATACTTGCCGGTTGCTGTTGAATTTGCTGATGCGGTAACGACGACAGCTTTGGCTATCCATAAAGTAGATAAACCTTTAGGAGAATATGACAAAGAAGTCAAAGCGACGGTATTACGCGGACGCGGAGTATTTGCCATATGGTTAGCTCAAAATCCGAATCAAAAACTGAGTTCAAATACAGTTAAATTGGCGGTCAACTACCAATTGTGTAACGACGTAACTCATGAATGTTTCCGTCCTAAAATGACTGCCGTTTCGTTGGAATTACCGTCGATCAACGCCACTACTGCTGCAACCGATTCAGCGACAACCGATGATCGTAGTATGACGGATCAACTGTTAGACCTGTTCAAAAATCATCATGATAATTTGCTGATTATGTTCGGTTTAATGTGGATCGCCGGATTATTGTCGGTAGCTACGCCTTGTGTGTATCCAATGTTACCGATTACTTCGATGTTTATTGTCGGTCGCGCCAATGGCGACGCAAGTCAGGAAAAATCTCACGCCCTGGTTTATATGTTAGGCATGATTGGCACTTACATGTTGCTGGGATTAATTGCTGGTATGACCGGTGGAGCTTTTAACACTTTTATGCAATCTGCATGGGTGAATTTAGCTTTTGCCATTTTCTTTGCTTTTTTTGCTTTAGCCTTATTAGGATTTTATGAATTAGGTTTTATGCAAAATGAAGTTTATCAATTGGATCAGCAATCTGCACAAATTAAAGGTTTAGCCGGAACGTGGTTAATGGGTACTGTTGCGGGATTGGTTATTTCTCCTTGCGTAGGTCCAATTGTTTTCGCTTTATTATTACAAGTCGCTGATAATATTGCAGAAAAAGCGGCAGCTTTAGCGGCAATTCACCAAACTTTGGATTTTTGGGGACGATTATCCATCGCTACTCAAGGAAGTATAATGATGGGCGGATTTGGTTTAGGCGTGAGTTTACCGTTTTTTCTAGTCAGTGTGATTAAATTCAAATTGCCTAAAGCCGGTTATTGGATGGATAAAGTCAAATATGCTTTTGGCATAATGATTTTATATTTTGCCTATATTTATTTAGTGAAAGGATTAGGTGTTTGGGGAATTAATAATGAAATTACGTTAGCTTTTGCTTTAGGATTAGTGGCGATTTGGATTGCAGTAATTCATTGCCAAGTTTTTCAATTATTACCTGAAGATGCTTTACCCAGTCGTAGAATGCAACATTATATTGGCGTAATTAGTTTATTAATTGGCGGATGGTTAGTGTTTGCGAGTTTAAATAATACCCCTTTAGCAAATAATCAAACTCACGATCATTCTTTAGTATCAGTAGCAAACAATACAACTAATCATTTAATTGAAACTGAAGCCGGAATTTCATGGTATCGAAATTATGCAGCAGCGCAAAAAGTTGCATTAGAAACCGGAAAACTGATCTTTATTGATTTTTACGCCAGTTGGTGCGCAAATTGTACTGCATTTAAAAATGAAACAGTCAATAATACTGCATTAAATCAAGCCTTACGCGAAAAAGCGATTGCGGTAAAATTAGTTGATAAAGAAGCGGAATTTGAGAAATTTAGGGATAATCCACAACATCGTCCTTTAAAAATTGGTTTACCTTATTTTGCAATTTTAACTCCTAAAGGCGAAGTGAAATGGACAAGTACGGATTATAAAGCCACCGAGCAAATGATTCAGATGTTATCAGCAAATTCTTAAGCAAAATGATTTTGAAAAATATTTTTATTAGAAAAGGAAATTATTTATGAAACTTTCTATCGTATCCACGATTGGTTTAACCGTAATCAGCGGTGTATTAGCTGTGGGAAATAGTTGGGCAAAACCTGAATATGTTGTACCAACAGGGGCGAAAACTTGTGATCAATGCCATTTGGATAATTTTGGTAGCGGTTATAAATCAGGTGTGTTACAAGCTGCTGCTTCGCCATTAGGTAAAATGGCTGGATTAACGGCATATATTAAATCGTTATCAACACCAGTTACACCAATAATTACCGGCGCGAATACAAAACCGGTTATTCATCCAGTGAATGCAGAATGGAATGTGACGGTTGGAGAATCGACTTTATTAATTCCAATTCGAGTATCCGATGCAGAAGATGATAATGTTATTCTTCAGGGATCAGTGCCTTCAGGAGCGGTTGCTTCTGCCTTTAAACCTGATACTCAAACTAATCTTCCGATGACTTATTTACGTTGGACACCGACAGCGAGTCAAGCTGGAAAAATTTACAATGTCAGTGTAACGGTTAAAGAAACTGGAACCGGTCGTAGTTTGGTTTCTGATGCTATGAATTTTAAAATTCGCGTATGGCCAGCCAGAACGGTAGCTAGTAAAAATGTGAGCCAATTCTTAGTTCAACAAGCGCAATGGAATAACAATCAATTGTTGTTGGCGGGTAGAGTTTTATTCAATAGCACTGTTACGACTAGTCAACGAAGTGCTTTATTGGCGAATTTAGCGTTGAATATTAAAAGTGATACGAATATAGCGATTGGTACGCCTTTGAAATTAACTGCGGATACTTTTGGAAATTGGACTCAAATTATTAATTTAAATAGTTCTCAAGTGCCTTGTAATGCCAAAGTGGATTACGAAGGGTTGATTAATCAACGCACCGTAAAATTAGCTCCTAGCACTAGTTGTATTAAATAAGCATTTCTGAAAATTTAATGTAGATAAAAACCGCGTTTGATAAAAATCAAAGGCGGTTTTTTTATTGATCAAAATATTTTTTAGCAACTACCACTGCTAGTGTGTAAATCAGCACTGGCAGTTTGTGGTGTTATTTTCAT
>JACCEE010605816.1_pt1 | contig 46040 bp, 28 predicted proteins | sample 7449931 | NCBI WGS metagenome assembly JACCEE01 (sample SAMN15323457, study PRJNA562643) | freshwater metagenome | isolation source: river surface water | place: USA:Blue River Watershed | collected 2017-08-19 | reverse complement strand
TAATTTCACCATTACTATATCCTAAAACATCAATTTCTAATTCGCGGTTTTCTTTTTGTGCTTTAGCATTAACTACAATCGTTTCTAATCCAAACTGTTGCCGCAAAATTTTTTCCATTGCTGGAAACGCCATACCTTCCGTAAAACTACCAAACTTATTACCCAAACCGCCGATTTGAATAGCGAGTTCTTTAATTTGCTTATCCGTCTGTTTTTGTGCAAGTGCCAAACTTGCAACTAACTCTTTTAATTCAATGTCTGTCATGTTTATTTTCTCATTGAACAATGAATGATTAGTTTTAAAACTAGCACAATTTAAACCTTTTGCCATTTTGTTTTAAAAACTAATCATCAAAGTTCAAAACAATAAAATTACATATTATCTAAAATAGCTTTTTTAACATCGCCTAATTCTGCTTTAATTTTTAAAATCGGTGCAGAACATTGTTTAATTGCAGTATCAGGGTCTTTTAAACCATGTCCCGTTAAAGTACACACAATACAACTACCTTCTGGAATTTTGCCAGATTTAATATCCCGCATTGCACCCGCTAACGAAGTCGCAGAGGCAGGTTCACAGAACACGCCTTCTTTTTCCGCTAACATTTTTTGCGCCACTAAAATTTCTTCATCGGTACATTCATCAAACCAGCCGCCAGATTCTTTTTGTACCGACCATGCTTGTTTCCAACTTTGCGGATGACCAATGCGAATCGCGGTTGCAATCGTTTCAGGATTATCCACCATCGCACCCCGCATAAACGGCGCAGAACCTGCTGCTTGATAGCCCACCATTTTGGGGCGGCTCGTTGTCACTGCACCCGCAAAACGGCAATGCTCACCTGCACAAAATGCACAAGCTTCAGTCACATGGGCATTATTGGTGCAAGAATATTCACAATAACCAATCCAATGCGCCGTAATATTGCCCGCATTGCCAACGGGTAAACAGTGATAATCAGGCGCACGTCCCAATTCCTCAATAATTTCATACGCCGCCGTTTTTTGTCCTTGCAAACGGAAAGGATTGATAGAATTCACAATTGTTACAGGTGCTTGTTCAGCCACATCTTTCACTAATTGCATTCCAACATCAAAATTCCCTTCGATTTGTAAAATCACAGAACCATACATAACCGCTTGCGCTAATTTACCCTGTGCAATTTTCCCTTCTGGAATAATCACAAACGCCGTAATTCCTGCCCGTGCTGCGTACGCTGCTGCTGCTGCTGAAGTATTTCCTGTAGAAGCACAAATAATGGCTTGACTACCCGCTTCAACTGCCTTAGTCACTGCCATCGTCATCCCACGGTCTTTAAAAGAACCCGTAGGATTCAAACCTTCATATTTCACATAAATATCAACGTCTTTTTTCAATAAATTGGGGATATTATGCAAACGGATTAAGGGCGTATTTCCCTCTCCTAAACTGATGATGCGCGTATCATCATGGACGGGCAAACGGTCACGATAACGATTGATTAAACCCGTATAACGGCTACGAAAAGTCATGGTATTATTAACCTCATGGTTTTTATAAAGTAATGCACTAAAATAATCTTAATTTGAATATAAAAGGTGAAAAGCGCACGCTTCTTATTCTTAAAACGCGGATTAACCCTCGATATTCTTAAAAATAACGATAAATTGCAACGTCTTTGCAAGAGACTCTCCCCGCTCCACCGTCTGACAGGATTTTTGCACTATGAGTTCAACGCCCACCAGCCCACTAGACTCTGTTAACAGTCGTCAAGCCTTATATGACCGCATCCGCGAATCATCAAAAGACAGCGTCATTTTAGAAGAAATGTTACGTTTAGGTTTTTGGAATCCTGCTGAACCGCTTCCCCAAGACCCGCCCGAAGAAACGCAACGCCGCACTGAAATTGAGAAATCACTCAATACCTTATACACAGAACGCAGTCGTTTACACAACATGAAAGCCATGTTAAAAGAATGGCGTAAACGTAGATTAACAGAATCACGACAAAAACAATTAGAAACTAAACAAAGACTTGAACAGCAACGTTTGCAACGGCGGGCAACATGGCAACAGCGCAAACAAAGCGAAGTTGTTTTTTTAGGTGAACAAGTTTCGGCGGGATTAAATCACCAAGAAAGTCAAAGCGAACAATTAGCAAAATTTAATTTGCCTATTTGTCATACGCCTTTACAACTTACTGAATTAATTGCAAAACAAATTCAAGGATTTGATTTAAAACAACTGCGTTTTTTAACCTTTCAACGAGAAGTATCGACTGTTTCACATTATCAACGCTTTCAATTAGTGAAAAAAAGCGGTGGTTTGCGAACAATTTCCGCGCCGATGCCACGTTTAAAAGCGGTGCAACACTGGATTTTACACAACATGTTGAACGTTTTACCGTTACACGATGCCGCGCATGGTTTTAGAAGTCAACGCTCGATTGTCAGTAATGCAAAACCGCATGTTAAACAAGCGATTGTTTTAAATTTAGATTTAAAAGATTTTTTCCCAACGGTCAGTTATCGGCGTGTGAAAGGCGTATTTCAACAACTGGGCTATTCGGAAGCGGTCGCGACGCATTTAGCCTTATTGTGTACGGTTGCAGAGACGGAAGAAGTGCATTTAGACGGTGAACGTTATTTTGTAGAAATGGGACAGCGCGTATTAGCGCAAGGTGCGCCGACCAGTCCCGCCTTGACTAATTTTTTATGTCGCCGTTTAGACAGTCGTTTAGCGGGTTTGGCGCGTAAATTGGGGTTTAATTACAGCCGTTATGCGGATGGTTTAACGTTTTCTGGCACGACAGAAGCGAAGAAAAAAGTGAATTTATTGCTGCGCCAAATTCATTTTGTCGTTGCGGAAGAAGGTTTTAACGTTCATCCAGATAAAACCCGCGTGATGCACAGCGGACGGCGGCAAGAGGTGACGGGTTTAGTGGTGAATGAAAAACCGGCGGTTTCTCGTGAACAACGTCGTGAATTGCGTGCGGTTTTATTTCATTTGGTAAAAGACGGTGTCGCGGGGAAATCGTGGAAGGGTTTTACTGGCGATACGTTGTTACAACATGTTTCTGGTATGATTAATTTTATTGCAATGGTCAATCCACACGCGGGTGAAAAGTTGCGGGATGAATTTGCGAAAATTAAGAAATAGTTTATGTTTTTTTAAAGCAAGTATAGAAAACTATGCTTGCTTTTTATTTATTATGTTAATCACTATTAGAAGTTACGCAGTTGAAATAAGGAGTGCAATAGCTTTAGCTATTGCAATTGGCAAACCTGCTCGTTTTTGAAACCTAATAGGTATTTGTTTTAATTTGAACCTATCGCCAAACTTGGATTATTTAGTTCTTGGCAACACTTGCAATAGCTAAAGCTATTGCACTCCTTTTTAATCAATTGCGTAATGCTTAAAGTATTTTGATTGAAAGAATTATAACTAATTTGACTAAAAGAATAGAAGAAGACCAAACTGGTTTTTGAGAAAAAAAATATTGAAAATGCAATGAAAAAAGATGTGAGTTTTGCGGTTTTTATCAAAAAATTAAGTTTAATAGAACTAGATAAGGATTTTTAAAAAATGGGTTTAATTCATAAACGTTTATTGAAAAAACTATTACACTTAATTGAAATCCCAGCTACACATTTAGCAATTTTAAGCGCGTGGCGTGATAGCATTTTTGATAAAACAATTTATAAACAAAATGAAACTTCTTTAGATGCGTATTTTATTCAGAAATTTTTAATTGAAATTTTGGACTATGAAGATTTCGGTAAAAATCGTACTTTATGGAAAAATAAGTCAATTCATCGTGGTAATGTTGATGTTGCTTTAGGTCATTTTTTTGAGCAAGATGAGAAAATTTTAGCCGTATTTGAATTAAAAGGTGCAAAAAACCGCGATTTAGAAAGTGCTTTAGGACGTGATAAAAGTCCTGTGCAACAAGCTTGGGATTATGCAAACGATGCAGCAGGAACACAATGGGTTTTAGTTAGCAATTATTTGGAAATTCGTTTGTATGCAGTGGGATATGGACGTAAGCACTATGAATGTTGGGATTTAAGTCGTTTAACTGAACCTGTGGAATATGCACGTTTGCAGTTGTTACTTAATGCTAAACAGTTGTTATCGGGTGCAAGTGCTGAAATTTTAAAGCGGAGTGAGCAAGTTGAAAAGGAAATTACTAATCAACTTTATGCTGATTATAAAGCATTACGCACAAATTTGTTAAACATTTTAGCAATAGATAATCCTCAAGTTGCTTTAGTTGATTTAATTCGTTTTTCTCAAAAAATCTTAGACCGTGTTTTGTTCATTGCGTTTGCTGAAGATAAAGGTTTATTACCACATCAAATTTTAGCGCGGGCTTGTGAGGTGCAAAATCCTTTTCATCCGCAACCGCTTTGGGATAATTTTAAAGGGTTGTTTAGTGCAATTAATGCGGGACATGTTTTTTTAAATATTGCTGCTTATAATGGTGGTTTATTTAAGTTAGATGTTGCTTTGGAAAGTTTGGTTGTGCGTGATGAATTGTGTTTATCGTTTAAAAAGCTAGGCGATTATGATTTTGATAGTGAGGTAAGTGTTACTGTTTTAGGACATATTTTTGAGCAATCTATTAGTGATTTAGAGGAATTACAAGCTGAGGCACGGGGAGAAACTTGGAAAGGAATTTCTAAGCGTAATCGTGATGGAATTTTTTATACTCCGCCATATATTACTCGTTATATTGTTGAGCAAGCTGTAGGGCAGTGGTTGGCTGACCGTAAAGTAGAAATTGGGTTTGCCAATTTACCTATTTTAGTAGAAGAAGATTATGCGTCTATTAAAAGAATTATTCGGGGAAAACGTAAAGGAAGTATTGAGTATAATGCAAATATTGCTTTACATATTGAAGCATGGGAACGTTATAAATCAGTGTTGTCATCGATAAAAGTGCTTGACCCTGCGTGTGGTTCTGGAGCGTTTTTAAATGAGGTTTTTGATTATTTGTTTCAGGAAGGACAGGTGATTAATGAGCGTTTAACTTTTTTAAATGGTGGACAGGCGCATTTGTTTCGTTGGGATACGCATATTTTAGCGAATAATTTGTATGGAGTGGATATTAATTATGAGTCGGTAGAAATCACGAAATTATCATTGTGGTTAAAGACGGCGAATAAGCAAGAGAAATTGACTTATTTAGATGATAATATTAAGTGGGGTGATAGTTTAATTGAGGATGTAAATGTTGCAGGTAGAAATGCGTTTGTTTGGAGTCAGCAGTTTTCTAGTATTATGCAAGAGGGGGGATTTGATGTTATTGTGGGAAATCCGCCGTATGTTCCTTTAGAAAATATGTCAAAATCAGTTAAGGATTTTATTAAAAAATCTTATCCTGTTTTGAGTCGCAAATTTGATTTATCCGTTGTATTTATTTTGAAAGGAATGCAATTATTAAAACCACAAGGTTATTTATCTTATATTTCTTCCATTACTTGGCAAACAGGTGAAAACTATAAGAAATTAAGAGCTCTTTTAATTCAGAATTATGGATTATTTAAATTAGTCAATTTGCCATTTAATACATTTACAGATGCTTATGTTGATACTGGAATTTACACTTTTTCAAAACAACTTGTAACAGCATATCAAATTTTTTGTTTTGATAAGAAAGAAAAAATTCCTTGTTTAGAAAATTTAGAATATCAAACAATATCAATTTCAGAAATTAATGAGTCGGATTATCGGATTATTTTAGATAAAAAAAGTTATTCAATTTTAAATAAAATTAAAAGCAATCCTGCAATTGTTAAATTAGGAGAAATTAGCAAATCAACGCAAGGTTTGGCTAAAAGTGCTTATCCTATTTCTAGTTTTAAGACGGCTGAATATTCATTTCCTTTTTTTGAAAACGGCGTTATCAATCGTTATCAATTTGTAGTTAATGACGTGTGTTATACGCATTTTGCAGAAAAAGCCAGTTTACCAGTGTATTATGAATCTGTTGAAAAGATTTTGATTAAAAGAATTATTAATCGTCAAAATAGATTAGTTGTGAGTTTTACACAGCAACAACTTGCTTTTACTAAAGATATAAATCCCTTTATTATTACGCATCCAGAGTTTTTAACAAAATACGTTTTGTGTTTATTAGCTAGTCAATTATTTTCTTATTTGTATCTTACAAATTCTTCTGTTGCTATAAAAGATGATTTTAGACAAACGACATTAGGAGAGTTAAGGGAGTTGCCAATTGTTATTACTTCACTTGAGCAACAAAAGATATTTGTTAAGCAAGCTGATTTGTTAATAGAAAAGAATTTTTGTTTTTATCAGCATACGCTACATTTTTTGAACTTTATACAAGCTGATTTAAAATTTGAAAAAAGCAGTAAAAAATTAGAGGTTTGGTACAAGTTAGAGTTTTCTACTTTTTTAAAAGTATTGGAAAAAGAAAAGGTGAAATTAACTTTAACGCAGAAAGCGGAGTGGATGACTTATTTCAATGAACAAAAACAACGTGCTTTAGCAATACAATCAGAAATTATGCAAATAGATAGAACCATTGACCAAATGGTTTATAAGCTTTATGATTTAACACAATCGGAAATTGATTTGATTGAAGGATTTAAAATATGATTTTAAAACGAAATATGGCTGATGACTATGTCAATATGCTGACAGACTTGTATCTCTATCTCGCAAAAAAAGAAAAAATATTTGATAGTAATGAACGATTTCTTGATTTGAAAATGATGGATGAGAATGCGGAAGAGGAAGCGTCAATATTATTAGTCAAATTGCGCGACAGTTTATTTAAAAATCTTCATGGAAATATAGATGATTTTCTTAAAGAACATGATGGTGCACTTTCTGAAAAACAAATACAACTTGTTTCTTCATGGAAACATGCGGTATATGATTATTTTTATGTTGAACGTCATCTGCACAATTGTTCTGTGCTTATTTCTTTTAGAGAGAAAAAAGTTTATACAGTGGCGGGAATAAATAATGACTTTTGTGATTTCTTTCATCCTGAGACATTACCACGCTTTACGCGAACCATCTTGCTGCCTTGTGGTGAGCAAATTTCTTTTGACGGTTTTCTTGAGAATAGAAATATTAGCTTTGGTCGTAATATTCAACGTGAGTTAAAAGAAATTTTTTTAAATGCTAAACAAAGTAATACAATTATTTCTAATTTATTAGTGCAGCCTGATTTTTCAGTGCAATCTAATAACGTGGAAGTAGAAGTATTGAGTCAACCTTATAAAGCAGAAATTGCTCAAATTATGGAGCTTGCCAAGAAATTACGCGGCGGTAAAGACCAACCAGATATTAATAGTGCCGCTTTTAGTTTATTAAGAGCCAGTGCTGAATTTGTTCAAGTCGTTTCTAATTCACTGGATGATGAAAAAGCGTTGCAAAAAGCTTATGATAAATTAGAAAGAGCTATGAATAGCGTGTATAAAAAATCAGGCTATTATTTTTAAGTAAAATACTCATTCATTTTTATGAAGAAAGTTATTGTAAAAATGAATGAGTAATCTTAATTAAAACCGCCAAGCCGCGCCTAAGAAACCTTCAACTTGATAGTCTTTTTCTACAATCGGACTGTCAGCAATTTCGTCACCTAACAAGGTGTAACCAACTTTAACAACAAAAAATAGATTATCAGTTGCATTGTAATAGCCTGATAAACCTAATTCATAATTAATCGTAGAACTGCCTTCGTATGCGGGGCGACCTGTACGAGCTTCTTCAGCGCGTACGCCGTAGTAGTAATCTACTAAATTGTCACTTTGCCATTGCAGTTCTACACTAGGTTGTAACGCAAAAGCTTTATTGAAAATGAATTTATAACCGAGTTCTAATTTCGCCTCTTGTCCTTGATGACGATTTAATAAATCAGACGCTAAAGAAAGTTCTACTGACCAGTTGTTTTGTTCCCATTCTAAGTCAATACCGCCATCTAATGAGTATTTACGTTCTTCCATGTCTTCTAAGTATTCGCTGTCGTCATCTTCATACCCTTCGAATCGTCCAGATACAAAAACGCCTAATTCTATGGGAGATTTATCCATACTAAAGCGATAGCCTGCTTTTAAGCCTTCAAGATAAAAGTTTTTGTAATGCGCAGCAATATAAGGCAATACTAAAGCTTCATTATCTGCTTCGCGGTAAGTGGCGGTTTCTAACAACACGCCTAAACCTAAGGCAATTTGAGGTTCGGAATTGTCATCTGCGTCATCATCGGCAAATGCAGGAATATTAACAACGCTTAATATTAGCGCAAAAAATAACCATAGGTACATGATATGCTCCTGTCTCAACAAAGAGTAAAAACGTTAACGTTTTTGAATAATTTTTTGATATAAAAGGGAAAGTTGCGCACCATAATTTTCTAATGAAAAATTTAATGTTGGACGCAAAAAGTTACAGTCTAAAGTGTTTATATGACAATTAGAATTAACAACTTGTAATAACTTTTCTGCCAAGGCGGAAGGATTATTTAAAACAACTTCTCCTGATGTGTGCAAAGCTTCTTCATGAGAGGTCGTAATAATTGGAATCCCTAAAGCATTGATATAGGCTAAAGGTACGGGTTGTGATGCTAAATTTTGCTTATGCGGTGCAATATAAAGGGTTAACTGTTGTAACCATGCAACTAATTCATTCAACGCAGGCGGCGGACTGAGTGTAATAAACTCGGTTAACTCTAAATTGGCGATATGTTGATGTAGCATTTTTTCGCTTTCGCCTGCACCTGCTAAATGCAAACGCAAGGGCGTTTTAAAGTGGGAATGATTGAGTAATTGCTTAAATGCTAACAACAATATCTCTAATCCTGCTTCTTCACACCATGGACTTAATGAGCCTAAACGAATTTCAACAGAGTGTTGAGCAGATAACTCTAAAATGGGGTGTTGAAGATGAGTGAGTAAAGCTGGCGATAAATTAACCGCAGGAATAATGGCACAATTAATGTTTGTATGATGGTTTTTAATCCACTCAGCAAAAATATGACTGTTTACTTTCAGATAATCAATGGCTTCTAAATTTTTGAGAAGCAAACCTTTATGCCAGCGCGATTGATTAGGGAATTCTACTAAATCATAAGCGTAACTATTGACAACGAGATGTTTAGCGTCACATAACCGTCCAAGTGTGCCATAAGTGGCAATCCCATCAGCATGAACTAAATCAGGTTGTAATGTTTTAAATAATTTTTTGAGCGGGGCAACATTCATAAAATAGCCCCATTGCGTTGTAATCGGTAAAAAATGCAGCAACACAGAGGGCGGCAAGGCACGGCTTAAAGGATAAAGCGGAGGCTGACAACTACACAAATGAACTTCATAACCTTGTTGCACTAAAGCATGTAAAGTGATGACAGTTTCAAGAGTATTCGGGTCAGCTAAATACATGACTTTCATGTGATGTCCTCTATAAATCGCTTTTTGAGTAGTTAAAATGTCCGTTCAAATGCGATGATAAATAGCATAATTAAAAATGTCCTTATATTGTTTCAACATCGTTCAAGTTTATTTTATTAAAAATGCCGCTTTTCAAGCATATTGTCCTATTTTTTGCAAAGTATATTGAATTAGCAGTTACACAGTTGAAACACTGATGCTTTTATTTACAATAAAAATGAAAAGTGCAATCACTTCAGCGATTGCTTTTTATAAATAAGCAATTGATTCAAAATTATTTTAACGCGTATTTAACGGGTAAGCGTTTTAAACTCAGTATTTTGTATTAGCTTTGTTTATCCTTTTTAATCAATGTCTCTTTTTTATACACTTAGGAGTTACGCAGTTGAAATGAGGAGTGCAATCGCTTTAGCGATTGCAATTGGCAGACTTGCTCGTTTTTGAAACCTAATAATAGGTCTTTATTTTAATTTGAATCTATCGCCAAACTTAGGTTATTGAGTTCTCGGCAACCCGCGCAATCGCTAAAGCGATTGCACTCATGTTTAATCAATGTCTCTTTTTTATACACTTTAAATTGCGTAATTCCTAAAATTTTTAATCCATAAATACCAGTAGCTAAGAAACCTTGACAAATAAGTAATAAAATATCCAATAAAGACTACAAAAATACGTTTAAGTTTTGTAGTCTTAACAGGAAAACTCTCCTCTCGTTTCGCGCAAATAGCGACCTACATAAAATCAACAAAGGTATTTCCATGGCAATCATTGATACAGAACGTAATGCAGTGGTCGTTAGAGTAGTTTACGATGGTCCCCCCCTTTCAGGAAAAACAACGTGTGTACAAGTGCTTGGGCAATTACTGGGTAAAACCTCACAGGTTTTTTCACCTAAAGAAACCTTGGGACGCACTTTGTATTTTGATTGGATGGAATATATTGGCGGTTTTTTTAAAGGGTATAGCATTGCATGTCAAATTGTCAGTGTGCCTGGGCATTTGCCTTTGCGTGAACGTCGTCATGCTTTGCTACGTTCAGCGGATGCTGTGATTTTTGTGATGGATTCGCGCCGCGATAGTATTGCAGATGCTTTACGACATCTCAAAGATACGCAACAGGCATTAGCAGGCAGTGATGAACCGATTCGCTTTCTAATTCAAGCCAATAAACAAGATTTAGCAAATGTATATTCGGCTGAAGAATTAAAACAACTATTTAATTATATTCCTAATGTTCAAGTAGTTGAATCGACAGCTATTGATGCAAAAGGAGTGCGTGAGTCTTTTGTATTAGGTGTGCGTTTAGCCATTGAGCGCGCATCGTTATTACAAGACAAGAAAAAATTGATGTACGGCAAGCCAGAAATTGATAGCGGTGAAGCTTTGTTGCGCATGTTTGAAGATAGTCAAGCCTCTGATTTTACAGATGAAGAAGTTGCTGCATTATCTGAGCATTGGAGCGAAGAAGAATTAGCTGTGCAAACTGGAAAAGAAATTCCATTTGTCACATTACGCCCTGCGTTAGTTGGGACAGGACACACTGTTGAACAGTTACCTGTCTTAGAAGATTTACCATTTGAAACGACTGACGATTACGCACTTTTAGAACCCACATTACTAGAAGTTGCTCAATTAGAGGAACAGGATATATCACCTTTAGATACTTTATCCAATAGTTTTGAAAACCTAGCAACCGATGATTTATTGCTAGAAACGACTTTACCCGTTTTAGAAACAGAGGATTTAACGGAAGAACCTAGACTTGTTCAAGAAAATGCCGATATTTTGCCAACGTTGAATGTAGAAAATGCAGAAACGCTATTATTAGAACCGACTTTATTAGATGATGCGTTAACCGCTACAGAACTTGAACAATTGCCTGCATTAGAAAACCTAAATGATATAGAAGAACCTATAGAAAATCTCACTGAAACTATAATTTCTTCAGATTCTTCTGAGCAAGTGGAGACAGAAACAGAAGAAACAAAGGCAGAATTAAATGAAATCTGTGAGCTTGACCCTTTAGATGATGCGTTTTTAAAAACAGGTCAATTCTCATCTGCTGAATTAAATGCTGAAATAGAGAAAACAACGCCTATTTTAGACGACACCATGCAATTATCTCATCCTCAAAAATTAGAGAAACTTGAGCAATCTGTTTTACAAGATACTTTAGAGTTAACAGATGAAATTCAATTAGAAGAACTCGCAGAAAATCTTAGTGAAGAAGAATCTTTTTATACTGATGAATCAACCGAAGAACAAGCCGATGATAATTTAGAAGCTATTGTTTTAGAAGATGATAATGAAGATAATGAGCAACCTTTGGAAGAAGTGCCATTACCTTATTTAGAACAATTAGCAAATTCAAACTTGCAAGATGAAACTTTAGAACAGCTAACTGATTTAAATTCTTTAGCAGACTTGGAAGAATGTGATTTACTGACTGAGTTTGAAGACGAAACAGAAATTTTAGACGAAGAAAGTCTGACTGAGTTAAAACATGAATTATTAGCGCAAATTGCAGATGACTCTTTAGAAGAACAAGAAAATGCAGAAGCAGAATTACACGCAATTGCTTATTTAGAACAAGGGGTAGAAGTTTCCAATACTGCACTTTTGGAGCAACAGGCCGCGCAATTAACCGCACAGTATGAAACTGAATTTACTCAAACAACATCAGCGCAGCAATTTTTAAATGGTAGAACTTTATCTGATTTATCCGAACCTGAATTTGATGAGTTTACAGAAACATTAAATCATGTTTCAGATGATTTAGAAACATCAGAAAACATCGCACTTTCTGAAACAGAACTGAGTGATTTAAAGCAACTTGAAAATCAAGAAGCTGAATTTTTAGCAGAGAGTTTTGAAGAAAGTACTGCTATAGAAGAAAGTACACAATTAAGTGCACAAGAAAATCTATTTTTAGCGGCGAATCCAATGCGATTAATGCCACAGAATGAAGCTGATGAAGAAACTGTATTAGCTGAGGATGAAGCAGAAATAACAGAATTGGTAAATATTGCGGATGAGTTGCAAGAAACTTTAGAAGAAACAACGCCAGTTGCTTTAGAAGATGAAGCATTAGAATTATTAGCTGATAATTTATCAGTTGAGGAATTTGAAGCCTCAACGGTAGAAATCATTCCAGAAATGGGCGAGCCTTCTAATTTTGCGCAATTGGTGGCAGGTACAACCGCAGACGTGGCAAAAGAAAATGCGGTTTTATCGCGATTAGATAAGGAAATTGAAGATATTGCGCAGCAATTACCGCCCAATGCTTTTACGGCTACAGCCTCCACGACGGCGGTAACGCCTACGACTTCAAGCAAACGCTTGCCTGTATTACCTGAAGAAGATTTGCAATATGAATGGATTTTACCGCCTTTTATTGGTAAAAAATTATTGCAAGAATTGTTAACCCATACTGTAAAATCAACGCATTGTCATGAAGGTATTTGGATTTTACACGGACAAAATGGCGAACGTTGTTTTTCAAAAATAGAATGGGTTTTTAACGATGAAGCGATTGCTAAACAGCAATTACAAAAAATAATCACTTTACAATTACGTTATAGTCCTGTTTTATCAGAAAAACGCAGTGCATTTTTATCGCCTGAGCGGCAAGGAAAATGGCGTTTATGGCAAATTGTCCAGTTACGCGCAACCTTTGCAGAAGATTTGCAAAATGCTTTGCATTGGAAAACAACAGAGCATCAACAGTTTGATTATGAAGTTATTGCTTCTGAGTTATTTCGTTGTGCGGTTTATTTCACAGATATTCAACAACGCTGTGAACGTTATGGAATTCATTTACCTTTAGCATTAGATAAATTAGGGATTGATACCCATGAACAACAAGTTGTGTATATTGGTTGTTTAGAAGAAAATCTTTCTCAATCTGTTATTGAGATTGAAAGTTCTTCGCCTTTATTGTTTAATGAAAAGTTTAAGCATTTTATTAAGCAAATTCTGATTGAGCATCAAGCAGATATTCCCTTATTATTAACTGCTTTAGAGCAAATCCCTGCTTTTGATGAAGAGATTTTAGTGGTAAATCAATTAATGGAAGAAATAAGTTTATTAGCATAAACTGCTATTCTCTTTTTTCTTTAAGCGGTAGAAAGCTTTTTGATTTACTGTGGCGTTTTTTTGGATTTTTAGAAAAGAATATGACGGCGTTTATTAAACCTTCCAAATCGCTTATTCGGTGCGTTGGCAAAGCGATTGGTGATTATCAAATGATTCAAGCCAATGACCGATTATTATTAGGATTATCAGGCGGTAAAGACTCTTTAAGTATGTTGCATTTATTAGCACATTTTAAGCAACATGCCCCCATTCACTTTGATTTTGCGGCAATTACGGTTGACCCCGAAATTGAAGGTTTTGACCCTTCTCCTTTACAAGCGTATTTACAAGCCTTAGGTGTGCCGCATTTTTATCGCAAACAACCGATTATGGAAGAAGCCATGACACGGATGAAAGGCGATTCATTTTGTGCCTATTGTTCACGCATGAAACGCGGCATTATGTACACTACCGCACGACAGAAAGGTTATAATGTGCTTGTTTTAGCACAACATTTGGATGATTTAGCTGAAAGCTTTATGATGTCAGCGTTGTATACTGGCAAATTAAACACCATGAAAGCCAATTATTTAAATGACGCTGGCGACATTCGAGTGATTCGTCCGATGGTATATGTGCGTGAGCGACAAACGCGCGCTTTTGCGGAAATCGCGCAATTACCAGTTGTGCCAGATAGTTGTCCCGCGTGTTTTACTAAACCGATGCAACGGATGAAAACTAAACAGTTGTTAGCGCAACAAGAAGCTGAACATTCGCATATTTTCCGTAATTTGCTCAATGCCATGCGTCCATTAATGGGCGATTTTCACGCTAAAGTGGCGAAAACTAATAGCCCTGATACAGAAGACGATTTGGCAGAACAACAGTTAGCCGAAGCCTGTAACTAATGGAATTGATGAAACTTCATGGATACTAAATTAGCAAAAAAAGCGGTGGTTTTAGTTTCGGGCGGTTTAGATTCGGCAACTGTGTTAGCCATTGCTAAAGCCGAAGGTTATGAATGCTATGCGCTTAGTTTTGATTATGGACAACGGCATCGTGCTGAATTAATCGCTTCGCAAAAGATTGCGCAGTTTTTCCAAGTGCGTGAGCATAAAACATTGCATTTAGATTTAAATGCAATTGGTGGTTCAGCGTTAACAGATACCTCGATTGCTGTGCCTACACAAGGGGTTACAGATAGCATTCCTGTGACTTATGTTCCAGCGCGGAACACTATTTTTTTAGCATTAGCGTTAGGTTGGGCAGAGGTTTTACAAGCCAATACGATTTTTATCGGGGTTAATGCGGTGGATTATTCGGGTTATCCTGATTGTCGCGAAGCTTTTATTCAAGCGTTCACACAGTTAGCCAATGTTGCGACTAAAGCGGGTGTTGAAGGCGTACCATTTGAAATTAAAACGCCGTTGATTCATTTAACCAAAGCGCAGATTATTCAACAGGGAATTGCGTTAGGCGTGGATTATGGTTTGACTGTTTCATGTTATCAAGTGACCGCGGACGGTTTAGCGTGTGGGGTATGTGATTCTTGTCGTTTGCGTGCGCAAGGGTTTGCAGAAGCGCGATGTGCTGACCCGACGCATTATGCAAATTAAATTAGCAGGCAACCGCTCTGCTATTCCTTTGAGTCCTTTCTAATAAAAAGACCTGCTAAATTTTAAAAACTTAGCAGGTCTTTGATGTAACACTATTAAAAATTTATAATGCTAAAACAGCTTGTGTAAAAACATCGCCGCGATGTTCATAATTCCGAAACATATCTAAACTTGCACAAGCAGGCGATAATAAAACTGCATCGCCTTTTTCTCCTAAATTCGCCGCTTGTTGTACTGCTGTTTCCATATCGCTGGCATAGTGAACAGGAATGAAATTTTGTAATAGCGCGCCAATCATGGGGGCATCGCGCCCAATGAGAACACATGCTTTTAACTGGTTTTTCGCTAAATTAGCTAATGGAGTGAAATCTGCACCTTTACCATCACCGCCCGCAATTAAAATGATTTTCTTAGGTTTTTCTAGTCCTTGAATCGCGGCTAAAGTCGCGCCGACATTTGTTCCTTTTGAATCGTTATACCAAGTCACGCCTTGATGTTCGCGTACCCAAACACAACGATGTGCCAAGCCTTTGAATTCGCGTAAAGTGTCCAACATTGCCGTCATGGGAATGCCAACCGCTTCTCCCAACGCCAATGCTGCCAGCGCATTTGCCCACATTACTGCGCTTTGTAAACGCATTTCACGGACAGGCATTAAATATTCTGTTGTATCACTTCCCGCAAGTCGCCGCACAAAGTAGCGTTGTTGCGCTGGAGAATCTGCCAAATAAAAATGTGTAGGATGGCTAGAATGGGCTGTTAAGCCAAAAGTGACAACTTTACGCTGGGCTAGGTTGGGCAATTGTGCTTGCATCGCCATCACAATTTCATCTTCTACATTTAAGACAGCAACGCCTTGACCTGCAAAAATACGTTGTTTAGCTGCTGCATAACTTTCTAAACTATCGTATCTATCCATGTGGTCTTCACTGATATTGAGTACCACGGCGGCGTGCGGTTGAAAAGTATAAGTCGCTTCTAATTGAAAACTAGAAAGTTCTAAAACGTACAAATCAGGGGCAGGTTCAACCAATAATTCAAGTGCGGGTGTGCCCAAATTGCCGCCAACTTGTACCTTCCAGCCTGCCCGCTGTGCCATTTCTCCGACCATTGTGGTTACGGTACTTTTACCATTTGAACCTGTAATTGCAACGATTGGCGCATTAACATACCGTGCAAAAACTTCAATTTCACTGATAAAAGGAACGCCTGCTTGGCGCACACTCAGCAATTCTGCAATGTCAGGTGACAAACCTGGACTGATTAAAATTTCTTTGGCATTTAACAAAATTTCGCTGTTAAAATTACCAACGCTATACGCTACATGGGAATAGGTTGCTGCTAATGCTTGCACTTCTTTTAGATAAGGCGGTGTAAGCCGATTATCCATAATATGCAAATCTACATTTTTACTTGCCAGAAAACGGGCGCAGGCTAAGCCAGTTTTTCCCATTCCTAAAACGACAGTTTTTGTTTTATTTTCCATAAATTTTTCCCATAAAAAAACTCCCTCACTGTTTATACAATGAGGGAGTTTTTACCTTACATTAGCTTAGATTATGAACTGCTAGGACCTTGTAAATAGAATGGATAGCTACAACCGTTTGACCCAAAATCTGGAATTCCAACGGGTGTAATACCCACTGCTGTACCATTAGGTACATTTACATTCATTGCAGCAAAAGGATTCGCTTGTGGACAAGATTTGTTGCTTACATCATCTGTTGAACAGTTCGCAAAGAAGTTTGATACATTGGAACTTTCACTTCCTTCTACCCGAACTTGTGCAGTAATGGTTGTTTGCGGTATCCAATAAGCATATTGAATCGCATAACTGACATTAAAGTCTTTAAAGCCATTTGCTTCAGTTGTGAGCGTTAAGTTATCCACAGTAATCACATTACCTGGGTCTAATTGACCATTTTGATTCAAGTCTTCACTGGGGTCTAAAATACCATTTGCATTAACATCTTCATTAATACATTCAGTAACATAGATTCCACCTGTATTATCTTGTGCAGGAGGTTGTGGGGCAATTGGACGATAGTAACTGTTGGTGTAGATACTTAAAGTAACTGTTGAACCCGCTATAGGTGTGCCGTTTGCATCCGTTACTAAAACCGTATGCGGAATGTTATAACGTGTACCATTCGTACTCTTAGAAACTACGTTGCCTGAAGCAATGGAAACGAAGGCACTACGTTTAGCAACGGTCACAGTGGCTTGGCTGGTGATAGCGGTGTTATCAGCAACCGTCGCTTTAATTTTTACACCGTTGGCAGCACTTGAAGTTGTGCCAGCGATATAAATCGTTTTTGCTGTACCAAAGCTATCTGTAACAACTGACCCTAAAGTAATTCGCCCGCCCGTAACATCTTCTAAAGTAAAGAGAATTTCTTTATTCTTCACTAAGTTGTTAGAAGAATCACGCACAACCGCGATGATTTCAGTTTGCTCAGTTGAGCTGCCTGAGTTATTAACGCCAATCACGGGGGTTGTTGCTTGCACATCAATCCGTGCTGCTTCAGTTGCAACGAACTCTACAGAGAATTGTGAAGAAGGGCCATTCACTTTGCTGGAACTGACGATAACCGCACCGCGTCCAACACTGGGCGTGCTGCCTGATGATAAAGTGAATAACGCTTGACCCGCAAAGTCTGTAACAACGTTACTGGGTAAACTACCGCGGGTTGTAGATAAATTTAACTGTTCAGAAACTTGTGCAACACCGCTCTTTGTCCAAGTGACTTGGAATTGTTGCTCTTGTCCCAAAGGAATTAAACAGTTAGGGTTATTATCTGCATCAACTGTGACAGCGGTACAGGTATTAGTTCTACCTTGTGGTGCAATCGGGGTGATAACAAATTTATCATCATCAATGCGTACAGTAATGGAGGCTTCTGTGATTTTAGGAACACCAGGTTTAGAAACCCGAATGACATCTGTACCATCTGTCAAAATGTTAGTTGCTGTAAAGGCAACTTCTGCTTGTCCATTTACGTTGGTTAATACGCAAAAGCCAGTTGTGCCAGAAGGACAATCGGTTTTTTGTGGACTTTCCAAAGTGTTGTTTGCATCAGATTTGATTAATAACACTTGATTTGATAAAGCAACATTTAAAGAGTTTTGGATAGATACCGTATAAGTTTCTTTTGACCCTTGTGCCGCAGTGGGTAATCCTGTAATGCCCAAACGTGTACCTGTGACTTCAATATTGATAGTTTGCGTCTTTTCTGTACCATCACTATTAGTTAACTTAGCCGTCACAACGACTGTGCGATTATTAGGATTAATTTCTGTGGTTAAACGTGCTTGTGCCCGTCCAGAAGCATCTGTTATTCCAGCCGTGGCGGTACTTCCTGTAATTTGAACAGGAATAATTTCTCCAGAACTGGCTGAGAAACTAACTGTTACTCCAGGCACTAAGTTGTTATCTTTATTTTTAACAACCGCAGTAATTAATACGCCTGTTGTACCAGAACCTGAACCTAACTCAGAAGAACTGCTTAATAAGGTTAAACTTTCTACTGATGGACGGACAGTTGTATCTCCACTTTCTTTGAAAGTGACATCTGCACTAGATGTTGTACTGTTATCTAAAGAACCATCAGAAAGTTTGCGGGTCACCACAACCGTAAATTTCCCTACTTGAGAGTTACTAATTGTCGTTGTGAATGTACCTGAAGCCCCTGTTGTACCTGAAAAACCTTCCGTGCCAAAAATAGCTGACCCAGAAACATCAGGTGTATTATTTGCGGGATTACGCACAGAAAAGACGACAGGTACACCAGAAACAGGTGTGCCATTTTCTGTTCTAGCAAGTACAACTAATTTTGTCGCTGTTGTAGAACCAACCACTTGGTTGTTATTTTCTACACTTAACACTAATTGCAACGCTTGAGTAGAAGTTGGTACTGGATTAAACACAACATTAACTGGTGAACCTGTTACTGTTACACCATTAGCGGTCGCGGTGGGAACTAGAGTATAAGTTCCTGCAACGGTGGTTGTCGCGGTGGTTGTGTATTGACCCAGTGCATTGGTCGAACCTGAAGCGGTCGCAATTTTTAAATCACTGAAATTAGCTGAAGTAGAAATAATATCAACCGTTGCACCCGCAATAGGGGTACGGCTGTTATCTAAAGGTGTCACTGTTAATACAACCCGACTTTGTCCATCTGCTAATAAAGTGCTGGTTGAAGTTTGGGTTAAGGTAACACTACTTGGATTCACGTTACTGCTTGCTTTGAAATATAACAAGGCTTCGCGTGTTTGCGCGGTAGAACCTGTTGCTTCAATCGTTACAGTAATTGGTTTATCTGAGTCTGTAGCTTGTGAAGAAGTAATAGCAGAAGTAAATAAACCATTTGCATCTGTTTTGCCACTTGCAGGAGTTAACACAACTGCACCATTATTGACATTACTAGAACGCAATACAATCGGCGCACCAGAAACAGGACTGCCGCCAGAATCAAGCGCGACCACATTTAAAGTAATTTTTGAAGTACCGTCGGCGGGTTGGTTATTATTTAAAATACTAAAGTTTAATTGTTCTACATTCGGTGTAGCAGCCGTAAAACTAATAGAAACAGGGGTTGTTAAACGCGCCACTGTACTTGTTGAAACTGTTTCAGCTTCTAAACTATAAGTCCCTACAACAGAACTTGTCGCTGTCAATGTCGCTGTTCCTGTGCTACCTGTAGTTACAGTCGTGCTGCTTAAACGAATATCGTTACTAAAAGGAATAATCCGAATGGTGACATTAGATAATAAAGCATTACTGCTATCACGCGCTGCAACAGTTAAAGTAACTGTTTTTCCAACAGTTTGACTGCTAGGAGAAGCGGTCATGGTTACTTGAGAAGGTTGGCGAGTTGAGGTTGTAGCGACTGCTGCAAAAGTTATTGAAACAGGGTCAGTCACAACGTCATCAACTTGAGCGCGCAACGCAAAAGTTTCTGCAACTGTACTGGTCATAATGAGTTGGAACACCCCATTAGAATTGGTAACAGGTGCTGTTCCACCTTGAATGCTTGCCGATTGCGAGCTTCTTAAAATTGTAACAGTTTTGCCTGCTATGCCTGCACCATCTTTATTTTTAACTGTTCCAGAAATTGTAATCGTATCTGTGCCGTTTGCCGTTGCATTGCTTGGAATAGAAACAGGGGCTTTTAATTCAATAGTGGTTGCTTTAGTCGCTGAATTATCTGTAGAAGTTGTTGGTGTTACAAAAACGATTGCCGCCGAATCACTAGACTTTGTTGTTGTCGTTGAATCTGTGGTAGTCGTATAACTTGCTTTTAAATTAACGGTTTGTACTACAGTATTAGCAATATAAACTCTGAAGCTTCCTGTTGTACCCGTGTTACCAGAAACAAAGAACTTACCAGATGTTCCATTTTCTAAACGTAAAGTTGCTGTTGCTGAATCGCTGCTCACCCCAACAGACAGATTTTTCAATGGACTGCCAGAAGCATCACGAGGAATCACGATAACAGAAGCTTCTTCAGTTAAAACCACATTATTTTTTTCTATTAAAAGGTCAATACTGTCAACAGTCACTGTAGTTCCACTGCCACTAGAGCTGGAAACGGCCGTAAAAGTCACTCTTTGCTCACTAACAACGCGCGTACCCACAATAACCCGAATCAAGGCATTAGTTTGTGGCACAGTATTACTGATGCTTGCACTATATTTACCTTGAGAGTCTGTAACAGAATCAGTATTGTCTTCGGTCACGGTTGCAAAAGAGTCAGGTGTAGAAACATTGACTGTAATCCCTGAAATGGGATTATTGCTTGAGTCTGTCAGTGAGACTGCAACTTTAATAACATCTGTACCATTAGCAACCGCTTGTGTTGTATTGTATAACACATTAATTTTGCCACCAAAAAGCACTGAAATATTTGTCGCGCCTGTATAGTCTCCTGTCGCATTTGCGGTTAAAGTGACTTTCTCACCGCTGGTATTGCGCAAGCGAATGGTGGTTTCACCATTACTGCCTGTCGTTGCCGTATAACTTTTTGTACCACTTTCAATAATCGTTGTACTGCTACCTGACAGGCTTAAATTCATTTTTACGCCTTCAACAGGCACTAAAGACGCAGAAACAGCTTTAAGTGTTAAAGTTGTTTCATTGCCACTCGGCAATAAATCGCCACTTATTTCAAGCGTCACCGCAGTAGGCGTGGTGGTGGTTGTGCCACCATCTGTTGTACTACCACCAGAAGAGTTTGAAGGTTCGGTAAATAAATTATCAGAACCACTACTACCCCCACCGCCACCACAAGCACTGAGAGCAGAGGCAAGGAGTAATAGCGTTAGCCATCTCCAAAATAATTGTATTAACATTGATATTTCCTCATGTTCGGATTTTACGAAGTAAAGACGAAAAAATAACCATTACCTGTTTTAATAATATTTGAGAATGAATTGCTAAAACATTTCCTAAAAATAGGAAAGCACACTGTCAAAGTAAATGACACTGTGCTTTAAATTGATGCGATTACCGAATTAAAAAAACCGAAAAAAGACATTATGATTCTGATTGTCCAAGAATTTTAGGAGTCACAAAAATCAACAGTTCACGCCGCTCACTACTATCTTTGGTTGATTTAAATAAATTGCCAACCACTGGCAAGTCACCAAAAAATGGAATACGCGTAACTGTATTACCTTTGGATTGTTGAAATACGCCTCCCAACACAACTGTCTCACCATTATCAACTAATACTTGTGTGGTAACACCGCGTGTATCAATCGCTAAATTACCATCATTGGTGGTTTGACTCACATCATCAGAACTGACATTTAATGCCATAATGATTCTATCATCAGGTGTAATTTGCGGCGTTACTTCCAATTTTAACTCAGCGGGTTTAAAGGTCGTTGTTGTACCTGCTTGAGAAATAGTACGATATGGAATTTCTTTACCCTGACGAATAATTGCTTTTTGTTGATTTGCTGTCACAACCCGCGGCGTAGAAAGCACTTCTGTCATCCCTTCACTTTGAGCGGCCGCTAATTCTAATTGCAGTAAATAACTTCCAATTTTACCAATCGCTAAACCAAGTGCTCCCCCGCCGCCGATTGTATCAATTGGCAAATTCACTAAATAGTTTTCGGTTGTACCTGCGGCTGTATTTATTGAACCCCCTGATGTCGCTAAACTAGGGGTGGTATTATTACTATCAAATGCAGTTCCAGTTCCATAGGTAGTATCCCCTGCCATTTTGCCACCAAAAACCAATCCATGTTCACTACCCAAAGATTGATTTAGGCTATAACCAAATTTCACGCCAAGTTGCTTACTAAAAGTTTCCGTGGCAATCACAATCCGCGATTCAATTAACACTTGCCGTACAGGTTTATCTAAGGCTTCCACTAACTTGCGAATTTCTTCTAAACGGTCTTCAGTATCTTGTAAAATTAAAGTGTTAGTTCTTTCATCAATAGACACAGTTCCACGCGAAGACAGGAAAGATTGAGCGGCATCCGCTGCATTTTTCTTGGATAATAAAGTTTCAATATCTTTAGCTTTGGAATAATTAATTTGAATGTAGTGCGTTCTAACTGGTTCTAACTCTTTAATTTCTTTTTTAGCGGCTAACTCTGCTTTTTCCCGCGCATCAAGACTAGCTTTAGTATCAATGATAATGACATTACCAAAGCGGCGTTGTCCTAAACTACGGGCTTCTAAAATAATGTCCAATGCTTGATCCCAAGGAACATTACGCAAGGTCAGTGTTAATTCGCCCTGTACTCCATCATTCACAACCACATTATAATTTTCACCAGAAACTTCAGGGCTTAATAATAAATCTAAGGCAGCGCGTACATTAATTTTTTGGAAAGAGAAATTAACTTTTTTACCAGTATAAACAGGGTCTTTACGTCTTAAACCCTCTCCATCAGCTTCAACAGATTTACGGTTTACTTTAATGGTATAAGTTTTATCTGTTAAGGTAGAAGTATAGTCAAATGTAATACCTTCACGAATTTTAATCAGCATTTTGACATTTTTGCCTTCACTAAAAGTATCAATAGTGCTAATTGGCGTATCAAAATCTAAAACATCTAAACGTTTATCTAAATGACCTGGTAATTCGGTGTTAAAAAATACAACCTGAATTTCCCGTCCACTGGTACGATTCATATCTACAATGATATTGGGATGTGATAAATCGATTAAAATCCATCCAGAACTGTCTTCATGTCGTCTAAAATCAATATTGCTTAAGCTTGGTGCTTGATAAGCTCCCATTGTCGCTCGCGTAAAAGCAGGCGAATGACTCGTTGAATTAGCCGCAGCAGGGACTGAATAACTAGCATTACTTGCAGAAACCATTGTATTGTTTTCAGCTTGAGTATTAACAGAAGTAATTGCGTTATTAACAGGATCACTGTTGACTTGTTGATGTCCACCAGAAGGCGGGTCAATTAATACCAATAACTTATTATCAACATTTTGTAATCTAAATTGCGTTTTTTCTAATAAATTGACGACAAGACGTACTTTTTGATTAGTCTCTACCGCTCGCACCCCTTGTACAGTTCCTGTGCCGATAGTTAATGAGCGTTCCGTTGCTGATAAACTGGTATTAGGAAAATCTAATACAATTCGGGCAGGATTATCTGTCGTAAAATAACTGGGAGTGGGAGCTTGCCCCGCAAATTCTAAACTGATTTGAATACGATTTCCCATCAATGATGAGTGATTAATACTCTGTAAATCACGGGACTGCGCATAAGTAGCAGGCAAATGACTTGACAAGCAAATCACTAAAATATTTTGCCAAAATAACGATTTATTTTTTACAAGAAAAGAGATAGAAAACAATAACAGGCGCGTCATAGAAGGCTCACATTTGGCAAAGTTGATGCAAAAAATGCCACTGTTCAGATTGCCGATTTAATTAATGGGTTAAAAAATTACAAAACAGGAATATCTATCTTGCAGCGTTATCTTCAGGTAACGCGATGCTTGCTGGGAATTCTACCCAACATCCCCGATCATCACGTTTGAGTTCAACAATTTCAATTTTAGCAGGCGCAATATATTCAATCCGCCCAAAGTTTTGACCAACATATTGACCCACTGAAACTCGATAAACAATTTCACTTTTGTCTTTAACGATTCCAATTAATCCCCCTTTGGTATCATTCATTGTTCCAACCATCGTCAGGGAGTCAAGCGGCATACTTTCTAAACCAAACCGTTGGCGGTTAAAATTCGGTTCGGGTGTATCGCAAACAATACCTTTTTGACCACTATCAGCAATTGCATTTTCATCTTGATTAGCGTCATTAACTTTAAACGGATCGCGACGATTATCAGGATCGCAACAATAATTAACGGGCGGAACGGGCGTAATTGTAGGCAAAGGGTCAACTTGGGGATTAGGACGTTTTTTGACTTGCGCAACATAAGATTGCAAGTCTGACATATCTGAGTTGCCGCATCCTGTTAAGCTGAATGCAAGCGCAATCAGTAACCATAAACCCAATACACTCATTATCCAAGCTTGAAAAATGCCCAGCAGCCACTTTGCTAATTTTTCTAAAAATATCAATAGAAGACTCAATCTCTGACGTAGATTTTGCAATAATTTAAGCGTTAAACTAGTCATATAAAATTATTATCCCCTATTTCTTGGCTGCGGGGGCAGCGGGTTTGTTTGCCGTAGGTTTATCAGTCGATACAATAGACTCTTCATCTTGGATGTAGTAAATTTTTGCAACTAACTCCATCACTAGAGGGTCAGTAGAAGCATTAGCCCCCTGCCCGCGTTTAGTATCTACCTTAATTGAAATTTCTTCTTGGGTTACAATTCGTGGCATAGCAGCAACCCCTCCAATAAATTTGCCGAAAGAATGATATGCACCACTCAAACGTAAAGTAATGGGTTGTGCAACATACCCGCTTCCTGGTTGCTCTGGTTTGGGTTCAAACCGCCGAACTTTTAAACCACTTGCGATTGCTGTTTGTGAAATATCTTGAATTAATTTATCGACTTCTGCTTTGCTGGGCAAACTGCGTTTTAAATCAGATAATGTATTTTGAATTTCAACAAGCTGGGCTTTTAACTGGGGTAAACGCGCGGCTTGCTTTTGTTTTTTCTCAAATTCCGTCCGTTTTTCTACTTCTTGCTGCTTTGCTTTTTCTATGCGCTCAAGTTGACTTTGTGTATCAAAATAATAACCAGCCCCCAATGCTGCCGCGACCAGCAATGCAATCACCAACAACTTTGCTGCCCAAGGCCAGTTACCTATATTCGCAGGGTCAAGATTATTAAGTTCTTCTAAGGTCATAGCCCAGTGTTCCTGTTACGACATATCAGCATTAAAACTATTTTTTAGCTGCGGGTGAAGCAGCAGGTTTTTTTGTACTACTTGAAGTAGTTGTATCGTCTTTTTTAGGCTGAGTTTGTTTGATGGTTAACTCAAACGCATTTAAACTATTATTGGCACTTGCACCCACTAACTGCGTTTTTTTACGTTGATCTTCTTCTGTAGAAATCAATTTAATTCGCGGTGTTTCTAACCATTCAGAGTCATCTAAAGCGCGCATCAGCGAGGCAACCCGCGCATCAGATTGCGCCGAACCTTTTAGCGAAATTACATCGCTTTTTTGTTCCATTTCAGAAAAATAGACCCCATCAGGTACGCGCGTGACTAATTCGTTCACCAAATACACAGGTTTATTACGGTCAGTTTCCAATTTCTGAATAACTTCAATCCGTTGAATGAGGTTGTTTCGCGTTTTTTCTAAGTCTTCAATTTCTTTAATTTGCTTATCCAATAATACAATTTCTGATTGTAAATACTGGTTGCGGGCTTCTTGATAGCTAATTTCCCCTTCCATATATAAATGAACGCCTAATACAACCAAACCAGCAATTGCTAACGAAACCCCTGTTACGATGGCAAATTGAATTTCACGTTCACGTTTTTGCGTATCACGCCAAGGAAGGAGGTTAATCCGCGGCATATTTCATAACCTTTTATGTCAAAAAAAGTCAAAAGGATTAATGGCGATTATCAAAACTACGAAGAGCTAAACCACAGGCAATCATCAAGGCAGGTGCATCATTCATCAGGGCTTTTTTGCTGACACGCGGATCAACATCCATTGCCACTGTTAAATTTGCAATTGCAACATGACTTCCCACCCGCTCACTAATATGTTCTCGCAAGCCTGGAATTGATGCACAGCCACCTGCAATTAAAATATGTGATAAAGCAGCAATATCATGTGCAGCCGCACTGTAATAGTTATTAATCATCCGATTGATTTGTAAAGCTACTTCTTGCTTAAAGGGTTCTAATAATTCTATTTCATAATCATCTGGAAGCCCGCCGTTACGTTTAGCTAAGTTGGCTTCTTCATAACTCAATCCATAGCGAGATTGAATAGATTCTGTTAAACGCTTACCACCAAACATCTCTTCACGATTGTAAATAATCTTACGTTTATTCATTACATTCATAGAGGTGGTTGTCGCCCCAACTTCAAGCAGTGCAATTGTTTCATCTGCTTGAATTTCTGGGTCATTTTCTATCACTAAGCGCAGCGCGTTTTCTAAAGCATATTTTTCAATATCTACTACTTTAGTTTCCAAACCTGCTAACTCAATCACCGAAACCCGTGAATCTACGGTTTCATTGCGTGAAGCTACCAATAAAACATCGACTCGCGTTTCAGGCTCACGTTCACTAGGACCAATAATCTCAAAATCTAAATTCACTTCATCAATAGGGAAGGGAATATATTGCTCGGCATCTAATTTAATGGCTTCTAATAAATCAGAATCTGACATTCCTGCTGTCATGTTGATAATTTTAGTCATCACAGTAGGCCCTGAAACTGCAACGGCTGCAAATTTAGCACGGGGTTTAGCCCGTTTTAATGCCCGCCGAATCGCCTCACCTACAACTTCTAAATCTACAATATTTTTATCTTCTACTGCTTTTTCTGGTAAAGGTTCTATTGCGTAATTTTCGACTCGAAAACGTTGCCCACCTTTTAGACTGCTTAATTCTAATAGCTTGACTGCTGTTGAACTGATGTCAATGCCAATAAGGGGGTCTGGTTTAAAATTGAAAATTCCCACGATTTTTCCTTTTAAAAAATCAAGTTAGGAGCGATATATTTGATGATACATTAAACTCTAAAGCTAACTATAGGTCAATACTTACTAAAATAAAAAGCAGTATATCAAATTTGCAGAAAATGGACGTAATTTACGTTTTTCCAATGTTAAGACAATGGATAAATTTGATTATAAATCAAGCCATTGATTAGCATTACGGATGATTTAACTTAAGCAATGCAGAAAGATTGGAGATATGCGACGGCAGGTCGTCGCATAACTGGAGATAAATTGCTTAAAAAAACCTAGATTTCTTCGTAGTGTCCAAAACTCATCAAACGCTGATAACGTTGCTCTAATAAACTATCAATAGGTAAAGCTGTCAATTCTGCTAATGTCGTACGCAATACCTCAGCCAAATTGGTCGCCATACTTTCAATATCCCGATGCGCTCCACCTAAAGGTTCAGGCACAACCGTATCAATTAAGTTGAGCTCTTTTAATTTTGCAGAGGTCATATTCATTGCTTCTGCTGCGGCTGAAGCTTGGCTTGCACTTTTCCATAAAATGGAAGCACACCCTTCAGGCGAAATAACAGAATAGGTACTGTATTCAAGCATTGCAACTTTATCGCCAACACCGATGGCAAGCGCACCGCCTGACCCGCCTTCGCCAATAATGGTGCAAATGATAGGTGTTCGCAAACCTGCCATCGTGTACAAGTTGCGGGCAATGGCTTCACTTTGTCCCCGCTCTTCAGCATCTACGCCAGGATAGGCACCTGGTGTATCAATAAAGGCTAAAATAGGTAGTTTAAACCGTTCTGCCATTTTCATTAATCGTAAAGCTTTACGATATCCTTCAGGACGCGGCATTCCAAAATTGCGCGCAATTTTTTCTTTGGTATCGCGCCCTTTTTGTTGTCCCAATAACATTACTGGTTGTCCATCAAAACGGGCAACACCGCCAATTAAAGCAGCATCGTCTCCAAAAACACGGTCACCATGTAATTCTTCAAACTCAGTGAAAATGCGTTCTACATAATCCAAAGTATAAGGACGTTGTGGATGACGTGCTAATTGTGAGATTTGCCAAGCTGTTAAAGATGAAAAAATATTACGAGTTAACTCTTGGCTTTTGGTTTTTAAACGCGCGATTTCTTCACTGATGTTTAGGTCATTATCACTACCAACGTAGCTCAAATCTTCAATTTTAGCTTCTAATTCAGCGATAGGTTGTTCAAATTCAAGAAAATTCAGGTTCATATTGTAATTATTAATTAAATAAAAGGGTTGCGATTAGCTAGATACAGCTCGAACCAGCGATTTTATAGTACAGTCTGCAAATTCTGTCTAGCAGAGATTTTTCAAGCTGAGTGGAAAATACGCTCTGCCTTGCTAAATGAAACAGTCATTATTAAATATTTAAAAATTTAATCAATATATGTTTCGTTATGTTCTACTTTTTCGCGCCAACGCCCTAACGCAGCAGCTAATTCTTCGGGGCGAATGGGTTTAGCAACGTAATCATCCATCCCAGCAGCTAAACATTTTTCGCGGTCTCCACGCAAAGCATGGGCAGTCATTGCGACAATATAAGGACGTTGTCCAGGAGGCCAACGTTGGTGAATTCGACGGGTGGCTTCTAAACCGTCTAATTCAGGCATTTGAATATCCATGAGGACAATATCATAGGGTTTTGCTTCAATCGCTTCGATAGCCAATTGACCATTATCAGCAATTTCAATCTGATAGCCTAAACGTCGCAAAATAAGTTGTGCAACTTTTTGATTAGTTTTGTTATCTTCAACTAATAAAATTTTAACTTTTTGTTTATCAAAACAACTGACTTCTTCAACGGGAGGCGTTTCTATCGTAGTTGGCAAATTTAAGGGTTGCAAAATTACGGTGAAATGGAAAACTGAACCTTCGCCAACTTTACTGGTTACCCACATCGTACCGTCCATTAGCTGAGTAAGTTGTTTACATAAAGCTAAATTTAATCCAGCTCCTCCATAACGACGAGTTATTGAAGTATCTACTTGATTAAATGAGGAAAAAATATTTTCTAAGTGTTCAATAGGAATACCAACACCAGTATCTTGTACCATGACATAAATTTCTAGGCGTTTATCATTTAGTAAACGACTGACTAATGTCAGTTTAATTTCACCGTGTTCAGTAAATTTTATCGCATTATCAAGTAAATTATTAAAAATTTGCCGTAAACGAGAGGCATCTCCGCGTACTTTGGTAGGCGTATGTTCATCAAAAAATAAACTTAATTCTAAAGATTTTGCTTTTGCTAAACTTGCCACTTTTTCAAAACTACTTTCCACAACCTCATATAAATCAAAATCTTGAGGCTCTAACTTGAGTGAACCTGCTTCAATCTTAGAGAAATCTAAAATTGCATCTACTAAACGCAAGAAAGAATCACCGCTAGAATGTACTGTTTCCACTAAGTCGCGTTGTTCGGGCGATAGTTGGGTATCCATCAATAAATCACTCATTCCAATAACCGCATTTAAAGGCGTGCGAATTTCATGACTTACGTTAGCTAAAAAGTCACTTTTAGCGCGGCTTGCACTTTCTGCCGCCTCCTTGGCTAAATATAGTTGGGTTTGCGTGTAACGAATATGCTTAAATAACCACATTCCTACTAAAATGATGATGATGCCTACCCCTGTACTCATCAAAATCATCCAAAAAAACGTACTACTATAGGCTTGTTCCGCCTGTTTAACTGCGTCAGCGGTGGCTTTCTTTTGTTGTTCTACAAAGATATTAATTGAATTTGCAACAGCTTGTTGAATAGGAATTGCTGTTTGCAATAAAGTATAAACTTCGCCATCTTCCCCTTTTCGCAATCGTCGATAGGCAACATTCCATAAATCATCGGTTGCCCGCATCGCAAATTGACTTCCCCGCTCTAAATTAATCCGTTCTTCTGCACTTAATGGCATGGCATCTAATTTGTCGTAAGCCACTAAAAAATCATCTACTAATTTTTCAAAACGATGATATGCCTCTTCACGCAGTTGTTCATTGGGCAGAATAAAAATTTCATGCACTTCTAATAACCAGTCGCGCGAAGTGTTATACATCACCATTGCTAATTCTGTTTTCAGATTATTTTGCATTGCAATTTGGGTGAGATGTCGATGTAAAATATAGGCACGCGACAGTCCCGTAATCGTCAACAGGGTGAGTAAAATTAACACCACGATAAAACTGAGGACAATAAAGTAGCTAGTATCAAAACGTTTCATGCGTAAAAATCGTGTTAGCGAAAACGGGGTTAAACCGTCATCCAAGCTTGGTGCAAACGTGTTAAGCGATAAACTTGTTGGGGTTGTGATTTACCTTTCAAGTTTACAGGTTCTAGTGCTTCAGGCGGCGTGGAAAAAGCCATATCAGTTAAAGATTGATATAGACTTTCTGAGAAAATAACTTCACCTGATTTCGCTAAATTGACTAAGCGCGAGGCTACGTTTACGGTATCTCCAATGACGGTATAATTCATGTAAGTGGGAGAACCCACATTACCAACAATCAATTCTCCTTTATTAATCCCAATTCCTAATCCCACTTTGATGTTATAGATTTTTTGCCATAACTGTTCGAGAGCCACAAATTCGCGTTGCATTTCTAATGCCGCACTGACTGCGCGTTGGGAGTGATTAGGTTGCGCAAACGGTACGCCAAAACCAATCAGTAAACAATCACCTGCCATATTAAAGACTGTTCCATCATAGCGATAACCTACTTCGGTTAACATCGTAAAGAATTGATTGAGCAAGGCAACCACTTCTTTAGGTTTTAGTAATTCCGACATTGCAGTGAATCCACGCAAATCTGCAAACATAATCACTGCGTTTTGCCGATTTTGTTGGTCAACTAATGCTAATTCAGCTCGTTCAGGGTGTTGTAAAATTTCATCCACCAGTTTAGGAGAAACATAACGTTTAAACATGCTTTTTAGATGTTCTTTTTGCGCTTCTTCCAATTTTGCCCGCGTTTGTTGATAACGTAGCAATGAGCGTACCCGCGCCATTAATTCTTCACGATTGATGGGTTTAGATAAAAATTCATCTGCCCCCGCTTTTAGCCCTTTAATACGGTCTTGTTGTCCTTCTAATGAAGTAATCAATACGACGGGTGTTAATGCGCTTTCATCCCGTTCTTTGATAGATTGACACACTTCAAACCCATTCATCCCAGGCATCATAACATCAGATAAAACAATGCTAGGCTGTTGTTCTGCTACTAATTTAAGCGCATCTTCGCCTTTATTGGCGGTAATTACGTTAAAACCTTCATCCCGCAAGTAAGCACTCACTAACAAAGTGTCATAAGGTTGGTCATCGACGACTAAAATTAAGCTATGCTCAGGATTAACCGCATCATTTAAAGAAGTTGAAAATTCAGGAGATACAACTTTATCACCCTCATTATTTTTTTCCTCAACTGCTACTTTAGCGTATGGAATTCCCTGCTGTGCCGACGTTTCAATAGGTGTCACTGTCGCCGTTTTTACTTTAGGTAAAGCTTGTTGTAGTGCGGTTTGGGTGGCTTGCACAATTACATTATCTGGCAATAAAGCAGCTAAAGCTCGTAATAACTGATAATAATGCTGGGTTAATTGCTGATATTCTTGTTGACTTTGCGTTAAATCCGCAGCCCGTCCTTGATATTCCAAGCGTTGACTTACTTCTGCTAATGCTGTCGCGCCTAAATTAGCACTGCTAGATTTAAAGGTATGGGCAGCTTCTCGTAACAACGTTGCATCTTGTGTATTGATAGCTTGTTGAATCTTCGCAAATAAAGTTTGCGCATCTTGGCAATAAGTTTCAATTAATTCTGCTGCAATTTCAGGTTCATATTCACCGATTAAATTTTCTAAAGTTTGTTTTACCGATGCAATAATTTCCTCAATGATTTGCGTATCACCTACAAGCGGCGTTTCATTGATTGCGTGTTCAACGGATATTTCAGTAGCATGTTGAGCAGGCACTTGAATAAAGTTTGCAGGTAAGTCTAATGCTGCTTTATTCAACAAATGTTGTAAAACAATAGTCAGTAATTGATAAGCTTGTTGTGTTTTCAACCATAAGTCGGCTAAATTTTTGGGATTATTTTGCTTAGCATGTTCTTCTAATTCAGAAAAATAATCTGCTAATGCTTCAGCCCCTAAATTAGCAGTGCTTGACTTTAAACTATGAGTTAATTTATCAATCTCTACACAATCAAAAGAAGTAATTGCTGAATTTAAATTTTGCATTAACTCCTGTGTTTCATCCAAATACACAAACAGTAAATCAGATAGCAATTCAGCTTCTTCAATCCCTACTAAAACTTCCAAATTATTTTTGACTTGTTTTGATAAGTAAATTAAATAATCTAATCCCGTTTGTTTATCTGTAAAATAAACGCCTGTAGGCCCTGTTTCAAATGAAATTGCATTTACGCCTGTATAATCTACAGTCATCGTTTGAGGTATATTGTCATCCCCGTTTGCATTTTCTAATGAATCCACAGCAATTACTCGTTTTAATGCAATACAAACTTGTTGATATTCCTTTACCGTTTGTTTGACTAAATCTGCTGAATTGCTAATTGCTTTTGCGCGCCCTTGTATTTCTAATTGCTTAGATAATTGTGCTAAGTTTTCTGCACCTAAGCTCGCACTGCTAGATTTCAAACTATGAGCTGCCCGCTCTAATAAACCCGCATCTTGCTGAGTAAAACCTGTTTGAATTTCATCTACTAAAACCGCACTACTTTGCAAATAAGTGATTACTAATTCTTCTGTAAGTTCTGGGATTTCCTCGCCAGTGAGTTGTAATAACGCATCTTTAATTGCCACGACTAAATTTTCTACCGTGCTAATTGCGACAACTGTAGAAGTTTCATGTGTTTCAGAAGATTCTTTAATGGGCGTTACAGGAACTACTGTTGTAGAACTAACCGTGTCAGTTTCTATGAAAGGAACATCTTCCTGCGCCATAGGCACGGAAGATTCAGCATCGCCATTTTGTATTAATGTTTTTAACGCAGAAATAACCAATTCATATTCAATTAAAGTCACATGTAATAATAATTCAATACCAAGCAATTCACTTGCACGCCCTTTAGCTTCTAGTTGCTTACAATATTCAGCAAGTTTTTCCGCGCCTAAACTAGCACTACTAGATTTTAAACTATGCGCAGCATACTGAATTTGCTGGGCATCAGATTGTGCAACTGCTTGTTTAAGTTGTTTAATAAGCGGGTCACTACCTTCTAAATAAGTTTGAACCAACTCTTGCATTAACTCTTGGTCTTCACCTACTAAATCTTGTAAAGCAGTTACAATGTTTTGTTTTAAAGAATCAGCAGAATCAGTTTGTTGAGAAACTACGGTCTCCGTTACGACAGAAATGGGGGTGAGAGTAGGATGCTGAGTCGGAGATTCATCAACAGCATATTCTTCTGTAGTACGCGCTTTAAAACTACGCACAGGAATACGCATTAAAACCGCTGCCAATTCTTCAGGGCGAATAGGTTTAGTGACATAATCATCCATCCCTGCTTCAATACATTTTTCGCGATAACCCCGCATTGCATGAGCAGTCATCGCCACGATATACGGGCGTTGTTCTGCATTAGGCCACCGTTGATGAATTTGTGCCGTTGCCTCCATGCCATCCATTTCAGGCATTTGCACATCCATTAACACCACATCATAAGGTTGACGCGCCACCGCTTGCACCGCTTCTAAACCATTACATGCAATATCAGCGTTATAGCCCATCCGTTTTAAAATCAGCAAAGCAACTTTTTGATTAGTAACATTATCCTCAGTTAACAAAATCCGTAATGGACGTTGCTGTCCTAAAGACTGTTGATTTTGCGGTGCGACTAACTCTTCAGTATTTTTAGTAGAAGGAACCCGATTTAAAACATGATGAATACAATCAAATAAATGACTGGCTTTTACGGGTTTAGTCAAATAAGCATTAAATAAAGTCGGGTCTATATCTGTATGCTGCCTCCCTAAAGAAGTCAGCATAATCAATGGTAAAGTTTGACTATCAAATTGTTTACGAATATGACGCGCTAATGCTAAACCATCCATATTAGGCATTTGCATATCTAAAATCGCTAAATCAAATTGTTTCTTCTCAAGCTTTTGTAAAGCTTCTTCACCTGAAATAGCTTCATCTGATTCTAAATGCCATGATTTTAATTGTAGATTTAAAATTCGGCGATTAGTGTGATTATCATCTACAATTAAAACTTTCTTATCATTAAAATTAGTTTTTGATAAATCAAATTCTTCACCTTGTTGTACAGCAATAGCAACAGTAATCGTGAAATGGAAAGTTGACCCTTTACCTAATTCACTTTCTACCCAAATACGCCCTTTCATTAATTCACACAAATGACGACTAATCGCTAATCCTAAACCAGTTCCTCCATATTTGCGGGTCATTGAGGTATCAATTTGACTAAAAGAACGGAATAATCTATCCATTCTTTCCTCTGGAATACCAATTCCAGTATCTTTAACGGCAAAATACATTTCTACATGTTGGTCATCTAATTGATGACTAGAAATCAAAACGATTACTTCACCATTATCTGTAAATTTAACTGCATTATTAACAAGATTAACTAAAATTTGTCGTAAGCGAGTCATGTCACCCGTAATATAAGCAGGAACTCGTTTATCAAAGAAACTTGCTAATTCTAAGTGTTTTTCAGCCGCACGGGGTGCAATTAAATCTAAAGCCGTTTCTACACATTCACGCACGCTAAACGGATAATTTTCTAATTCTAATTTGCCTGCATCAATTTTTGAGAAATCTAAAATATCATTGATTAAAGAAAGTAAAGTATCACCACTAGTTCGTACAGTTTCTACAAAATCGCGTTGCTCAGAATTCAAAGGCGTTTCTAGCAATAAGCCTGTCATTCCAATCACTGCATTCATTGGTGTACGGATTTCATGGCTCATATTGGCTAAAAACTCGCTTTTTGCTTGGCTTGCAACTTCAGCAGCTTCTTTAGCTTCTTGCAAATCTTCAATCATTTCTTCTAAATCGCCATTAATTTTAGATAATTCAGAAGTTCTTAATTTAACTTGTTCTTCTAAATGCTCACGATGTTTAGCTAACATATCATCACGGCGTTGAATCTGTTCTAACATATCATTGAAACTATGGACTAATTCTCCAAGTTCATCTGAACCATAAGAAGCAGCACGAATACTATAATCACTGTGTTGACTGACAGTGCTTGCAATTGTGGCAAGTTGGGTAATTGGGCGTGAAATAAGAACTTGCAATAAAGTCGCTAAAAAGAAAGCAACTGTAGAGGAAATTAAGAAAATAACAATCGTAATGCCAATATATTCACGAATGAGTTGATTAATTTTGCCTAAATCTGAACGTATATAAAGTGTTCCACTTTTAGTTGTACTATTTTTCAAATAAATATCTTCAAAAACTTCTAAATAAGTATCTGTAAAACGGTAAGTACGATTTTCTACAGGTGGAGGAATAAAATCTTTTTGGTCTGAACGAATATAAGCCGCTAATTTATCGCCTTTATTATCATAAACAACAGAAGCAATAACATGTTTTTCGGCAGTGAGAGAGTTTAGCGTAGAAGTTGCTGAACCTTGGTCAGAAAACTCTAAAGAAGCTTTGATATTTTCCCCAATAATTTGCGCTAAAATGGCATGTTCATTTTCCATTGCACTTCGTAAAGAAGTGATTTCATTCATTGCAAAAAATGTAGAAGCAGTCATTAATGTGATTAAATTAATAATCATTGTAATCACAATTAATTTTTGTTTTATCGAAATATCTGCAAATGCTTTGATCATAAATTATAAATTTCCTAAATCAGCAACTTTCTTTTTCATTAATAAAGCATTATTTGTTGTCGATGCAATTAGTTACTTCATCTCGATTGACAATTGAGAGTCTTAATAAATTTGCATCTGCTTTTAAATTTGCATGTGTTAAAACATTTAAATTAATAACTAATCTAATCCGATTTTCTTGATTAAGAAAAGTAATCATCCCACCTTGCTGTCCAAAATCTTCAATGTCACTGACGGTTAAAATATTATAGTGACAACTTTCTTTTAAAATGGTATTTAGTTGTTTTTTTTCAGATTGACTAATAAATAAAATATGACAAGTTTTAATTTGGCTAGTTTGGTCAATTTCTTCAATTGTAATCGGTTGTTCAGCAACAAATTTATTTTCAGTAGCAATTGTTAATAAATCACCAAAAGGGTTTTTACCAAAAATACATATATTAAAAGAATTTTGTGTTTTAAAAGCGTCCTCGTTCCAATAAATAAAATTGGTAAAATTATACAAGAAAGCAGCTTTCACTTGATATTCTTTAATTACTTGCGCATAAGCAAGAGGAGTTAATGATAACCCAATGAACAAACTAATTAATTGTAAAAAATAGGTATAAATCACGTTAAATACTTAATTAGGTTAAACTGTTGCATATAAAAATTTTATAGAACATTAACTTATGGAAGTAATGAGTCAAGTTTATATATTAAAGGTGTCAATAAACTATGTGCTAAAATACCCCCTTGCTGTTGATAAGCTTGTTCTACTGCCTGCAAACGTAGTTTTTCTTCCTCATTTAAAACAGAAAGATGTGCATATACAGTTTCTAACTGTTTTTGAGTAAGTTTTAAATAATATTGATTTAATTGTTGTTCGCTAATACGCAGAGCTTCTTGAGCATAATGTAACGCGTGTTCAGTTTCTTGGCTTTGTATTGCTTGTTTTGCTTTTTCTAAATTGCTTTCAATATCAACTGATTGAGAACCTAAATGTGTCAGTTGCTGAGTTTGTTCATACGCTGTATTTAAAGTGAGTGTTAATAAATGAATTTGAGAAGCTTGTTCTTTTGCAAGTAAAGCAAATTGCCGTGCTTTTTCGGTTTGTCCTTGATATAAAGCAGTTTCTGCGCATTTTAGATAACTTTCTGCAATTGTTAAATCTGTTGAATATCGCCAAACTTTTGCTTGTTGAGCAGCTTTGATAGCTTGTCGTGCATCACTCATTTCTTGATAAGGTTGAGTTGTGCAACTGGAGGTTAGTAAAACGAAACAACTTAGCCGAAACAACAGCAGGCGCATCACAAACCAACTCCTTGTAGTCTCTTGCATAAAGAGAGGCTAGAAATACTTAAAACTGAACTAAAAACTATAACAAATATAAGTGAATTATGAGTTAAAAAATTTTTTTTAGATAGCGTACAGGACTATATTTTGCTTTAATTGTTGCTTAACTTTTGTTTGTATGCGTTGATTATGCAAGAGATGTGCACTATACACATACTATAGTAGAAAAACTCTATTTTTTAATAATTTATAAATTTCTAACTTAACATTGTCATTCATTCACTGTCAAGCGGTTCAATAGTGTTAAAAGGCATTCAAATTTTTCATAAGTGAATTTTTAAAAATACACGAAGATGAATAGCTATATTTTATAAATTCAGTATATTGCATTATTCAAATGGTTTGTTTTATTTAAAGCAAATACAACTTAAAAATTAGTTAAAAGCAATATCTACCCACACAAGGCGATGGTCTGAACTGATGTCTTGTTTAAATAAATAGGATAATGCTTGATTTGTTGCTTGCCAAAAAATGCCAGACATACGGGGATTGAGCTGTTGAGAAGGCAGGACATAATCAACTCGAGCTTGCCATGAGGTTGTGTGATAACGTCCGCGTAACGGACTGGCGAGTTGACTAGGTGTTAACGTGCCTAATGTGGTACGCGCATGTAAGCGCGGATGAGCAAGTAAATGTTGAATACTGTGGCTGGCGGCGGGATAGCGTTGTGGGTCTGCGTTTAAATCGCCCAAAATGCAACAATATGTATCCTGTGCTAATCCGCCTGTTTTACCTTGGTCATCATAAAAATAGGCAGCATTTGCAAGATAATCTTGCCAAAAACGAATTTCATCATAATTGCGATGAATGTTGACATCATAACCACTTGCATGAGGAATTGGCGGGGTTGGATGCGAAATTAAACAATGAATATCCCCTTCAGGCAATTGAACGGGTAAATCCACATGATTTTTAGAAGATAACGGCAAAATAGCCTGAATTTCTTTTGAATAATACGAAGGAATGCGTGCATTGGGCATGTCTTTCCAGAGAAAATGCTGAAAAGTGCGGCAATGCGCTAAATCTAAAGGATAACGCGATAAAATGGCAAAAGCATATTGTCCCGCAAATGTACCATAGCCTAAAGCATCGCCCGCACTACTGGTTTTTCCATCACCATCTAAATCAAAACCAGAGGCAATGCCTGTATTAGATGCAAATGCGTGTTGATAAGGATAATGCAGTGCAGAAGTTTGAGAACTAGCAACGGTTAAATAATGTTTCTGAAATAAAGTTAAGGCTTGTTGATTTTCATCATAATCAAATTCTTGTAATACTAAAATATCAGGTGCAACTCGCTGAATAATTTCAGCAATATATTTAATTTGTGTATTCTGTGCTTGTTGTAAATCCCAAATAAGTTGCCCTTGGGTATTTCTAAATAAAGAAGTGTTAAAGGTTGCAAAACGATATTTTTTCATGAATTTGATAAAATATTAAAAAGACTGGACATCATTGAATTATGCCCCAAAAATTGAAGTATCTTACTGCTTAATGCTGAGGTTATTATGCCATTTATACGCAAAACTGCGCTACTTTCTATCTATATCGTGCTTAGTTTGACATCTTTAGCTGCAACCGCGCAACCGCAAGGGCTTTATCATTGGATAGATGAGCAAGGAAATGACCAATTTACGCAAACCCCCCCACCGCCCACGGCTAAACAAGTTGACCAGAAAACGATTAAAGTTCAACCTAATTTAGGGGAAGGTGCAAAGCCCATTGATGAAGGTAAAAAAGCATCTGAAGAAACTGCAACCGAGGAAGAGAAAAATAAAGACCCAGCCGCCGCGATGAAAGCAAATAAAGAAAAAAGTTGCAAAGACGCTAAAGACGAGATGGCTTTGTTAAATTCTACAGATACACAGAATATTGTAGTGATTGACCCGCAAGATGCTAAAAAAACTATTCCTTTAACAGACGAAGTGAAGCAAAAACGTATTGCAAATGCAAAAGCGTATTACGATACTTATTGCAATTCACAAGCAACTGAGTAAAGTATTTCCTTAAAACCCTTTTGCTGAATTATTTAAAGTCCAATATGATATTGGGCTTTTTATTTTTATAAGATTTCCCTTGCTTTTTAAAGTGTTTTATTAAGCTTTACCATTCCCAAACCCATCTATACTTATTAATTTGTCCATTGTGTTAACTTAAAAAACACCGATTTTTTTGTTAACGATGACTCATTTACTTATTTTTTTGGTTACTTTATGAACGCTGTTAATCCACTCGCCGTGACCACTTCACCGTTGAATCCTCCGCAAGCAACTACCGCTCGGTTGCGTGAAATTCCTTATAACTACACTTCATTTTCTGACCGTGAAATTTTTCAACGTTTATTAGGAGATGAAGCTTGGCATTTTTTCAATGAGTTGCGTGATTCCCGTCAAACTGGGCGGTCGGCGCGGATGTGGCTAGAAGTATTAGGAGAAATGTGGGTTGTTAAACGTAACCCATTTATTCAAGATGATTTATTAACGCGGCGCAAACGTGGACATGCTTTAATGCACACCATTCATGAGCGTTTGCACCATATTCAACAACGGGCGAATAACAATCCTTTAACCTTAAAACTCTTGACGATTACCCAACAAAAAGTTGCAGAGTTTGAAAGTTGGTTATTACAACAAACTGATTTACGCAAACAAGTAGAAAAACGTTTACGCAAAGTCACGCGCAAAGATAACGTGCGTTTTGATGGTTATGCCCGTGTTGCGCATGTTACTGATGCGACTGACTGGCGGGTAGAATATCCTTTTGTAGTGCTCTATCCCGATACTGAGGAAGAAATGGCATCCTTAGTAAAAGCCTGTTTAGAACTAGAATTAACCATTATCCCGCGCGGCGGCGGCACAGGTTACACTGGCGGCGCAATTCCGCTGGATGCCTATAGTGCAGTAATTAACACTGAAAAATTAGAAACACTTGGCGAAGTGATTTGGCGCACAATTGAAGGGGTTAACCAACCCGTGCCTACCATTCGCACAGGCGCAGGCGTAGTGACCGCCCGCGTTTCTGAACGCGCCACAGCCGCAAAATGTGTCTTTGCCGTCGACCCCACCTCACAAGAAGCGTCAACCATCGGCGGCAATATTGCCATGAATGCTGGCGGTAAAAAAGCCGTGCGCTGGGGGACAACTATCGACAATCTCATTTCTTGGCGCATGGTGACCCCCCAAGCGGATTGGATAGAAGTTGAACGGATTAATCATAACTTAGGCAAAATTCACGAAACACCATTTGCTGAATTCCGCGTTACGCGCTATGCAACGGACGGAAAAACCGCAATTGGTACGCCTGAATTTTTGAAAATTCCAGCCAGCGAATTGCGCAAAGCGGGATTAGGTAAAGATGTTACCAACAAATATCTTGGCGGTTTACCTGGTGTGCAAAAAGAAGGTTGTGATGGTCTAATTACCTCCGCCGTCTTTTTACTGCATCCACAACCCAAATTTACCCGCACCGTTTGCCTAGAATTTTTCGGCGCAAATTTGAAAAAAGCCGTGCCAGCGATTGTAGAAACTAAAAACTACTTAGACAGTTTAGACCGTCAAAAAGTGGCTTTAACAGGCATGGAACACTTAGATGAGCGTTATGTGCGGGCAGTGAAATACAGCACCAAAGCACCGCGTAAAGAATTGCCAAAAATGGTGTTATTAATTGATATTTCAGGCGAAGATGAAAAAGCTGTTGCAGAAGCGTCTTCTCATGTCGTGTTGTTAGCGAATGCACGGGAAGCGGAAGGTTTTGTCGCTGTCACGCCTGAAGCAAGACACGTCTTTTGGAAAGACCGTAAACGCACCGCAGCCATTGCAGCGCATACGAATGCGTTTAAAGTCAATGAAGACGTAGTTATTCCGTTAGAGCGTTTAGCTGAGTATAACGATGAAATTGAACGCATTAATATCGAATGCTCAACTAAAAACAAATTGCGCATGATTGACGCGATTAATGACTACTTACACGGTGAATTAGCTGAACTGAAAAAAACCGGTGATTACGATATTAATCACGAGCGAGTCAAAGAAACTGAGGAAATTTTAGCCTGTAAAAAACAAGCGGCTTTAGATTTACTGCAAAGTACACGACAATATTGGTCTGACTTGATGGCAAATTTAGATACGCCTGTCACGCAAGTTCCGCAGTTACTCGCTGCCGATACTTTAGCCAAAGCAGAAACTGACGACACGATTTTCAGCTTAATGCAACGGCGTGATTTACGCATTTCCTTTAAAAATGCCATTCAAGAACCATTACACGACATTTTTAGCGGTAAAACGTTCATCGGTGTACGGGAAAAATTGGATAAAATCCATGCCCGTATTTTACGCAGTCGCCTATTTATCGCTTGCCACATGCACGCAGGGGATGGCAACGTACATACTAACATTCCTGTTAACTCTAATGATTTTAACATGTTAGAAGAAGCAGACCATTTAGTTGCGCGGGTAATGGCTTTTTCAGAAAAATTAGGCGGCGTTATTTCAGGCGAGCATGGCATTGGGATTACTAAATTGCATTATTTAGACCCTAAACAAATTGCTGATTTTGCCAGTTATAAACAAAAAATTGACCCGCAAGGACGTTTTAATCGCGGTAAATTAATGCTTGGTGGCGATTTACACAATGCCTATACCCCCTCGTTACGCTTACTCGAGCGCGAAGCTTTAATTATGGAAGCCAGCGAATTGGGCGAACTCAATGCGATGGTAAAAGATTGTTTACGCTGTGGAAAATGCAAACCTGTCTGTAATACACACGTTCCGCGCGCTAACTTATTATATTCTCCCCGCAATAAGATTTTAGCAACGGGCTTAATGATTGAAGCGTTTTTATATGAAAAACAGACACAACGCGGCATTTCTCCACAACATTTTGACGTATTAAACGATGTCGCTGACCATTGCACAGTCTGCCACAAATGCGCAACGCCGTGTCCTGTTAACATTGACTTTGGCAATGTAACAATTAAAACCCGTTCAATTTTAAAAGCCTACAAAAAGCGTAAAAGCAGTATTATGACGCAAGCCTCTATGGCGTTTTTAAATGTAACCAATCCAAAACTCATTCATGCTATGCGTGAAGTGATGGTGAAATGGGGCTTCTGGGGACAAAATGTAGCATACCAAGTTGCCAAAAAATTGGGGCTTGCAGGGAAGAAAACCATTCCCGCCGCGACGACGGGTAGAGCTAATTTACCTACGCAAGTGATTAATTTTGTTAAAAAACCCATGCCTAATAAAGTGCCCGCACAACCAATGCGCCACTTATTAGGGATTAACGACGCAAACACCATTCCGATTTTGCGTAACCCACAGAAAATTAAGGAAGAACATGATGCCGTGTTCTATTTCCCTGGTTGTGGTTCGGAACGCTTATTTAGTCAAGTGGGTTTAGCAACCTTAGCAATGTTATGCGAAGTGGGCGCGGAAACAGTGTTACCGCCTGGCTATTTATGCTGTGGTTATCCCCAAACATCGCAGGGAGATATTGCCAAAGGTCAGCAAATTTCTACAGAAAATCAAATTCTTTTCCATCGCATGGCAAATAGTTTGAGCTACATGGATATTAAAACGGTGATTGTTTCCTGCGGTACTTGTATGGACCAATTGCTAAAATATCAATTCCAACAAATTTTCCCAGGTTGTCGTTTATTAGATATACATGAATATTTGATGGAAAAAGGGGTTGCGCTGACGGATACCCAAGGCGTGCGTTACATGTATCACGACCCCTGTCATACGCCGATGAAAACCTATGAGCCGACCAAAGTTGCGGCAAAATTGATTGGACAAGAGGTTTTATTATCTGACCGTTGCTGTGGAGAAGCGGGCACATTTGGCATTTCGCGCCCCGACATTGCAAGTCAAGTCCGTTTCCGCAAACAAGAAGAATTGCACAAAGGCGTTACAAAATTGACTGGACAAGAAGTTGCGCAACAAGGCAACGTTAAATTATTAACTGCTTGTCCCGCCTGTGTACAAGGCTTATCCCGCTATCGTGATGAAGTTGGTGTAGAAACTGATTACATTGTTGTTGAAGTGGCGAATAAACAGTTAGGACAACAATGGCAAACGCAATTCATTGAAAACGTTAATCATGGTTGGATTGAACGTGTTTTGTTGTAATTAACCTGAATTTGGCGAGAGATTCAAATGAAAACACAGACCTGCTAGGTTTTAAAAACCTAGCAGGTCTGTGGGTATGAATTCACAGGTCTGCCAATTCTCAAAAGCAATAGCTAAAGCGATTGCACTCCTCATTTCAAGTGTGGAACTTGAAAAAATTCAATCTGACCCACAAAAAAAATCCCAAGTCAAAGCTTGGGATTTTTTTAACTGACTATGCAACGCTTAACGATTAATCTTCACGATATTTTTCGTGGCAAGCTTTACAAGTTTTGCCTACTTCAGCAAATTGTGCTTTCATCGCTGCTTCATCGCCAGCTTTAGCAACTTCTGCTAATTTCGCAGATTGTGTTTCAAACGCATCTACTTTTGCTTTGAAATCAGCCGCATCTGTCCAAATTTCTGGTTTAGCTTCATTATGTTCTGCTTTAGTCGTTTTCACGTCAGAACCTTTAATAAAAGCTTCCCAAGGCATTTTACTTAAAACAGCAACCCGCTCAGCACGCATCGCAAAGTCTGCTTTATCAAAAGGTTTTGCACCTTTTACCATTGCGCCCATGGGTGCGAAGTTCCATTTGATAACTTCAAACACGGCACGGCGGGTTTCAATCGCTTCTTCTACTTCTTTTTCTTCAGCAAAAACAGGGGCAATAACGCCTGCTAATACAACACCAATGATTGCATTTCTAAAAACCTGACGCATAAAAACTCCTTTGTAAACTCACCGACTAAACAATACAGAAGAGATTCTGTATAACCTAATCATTTTCTAAAAACGGTGACAAAAGTATAACAGTTTTATTGACTAAAATATTAAGGTTTAATGAACAGTCATTTTTCAGTTAGTCTGTATTTTGCAGCCAACCCCTTGAGCTAAACCAACAAAATTGGGAAATGAAGTTGCGACATTATTGCAATTGTTAATACTAATCGTTCCTGTCGCCCGCAAGGCGGCAATGGTAAATGCCATTGCAATGCGATGGTCGCCATGACTTTCAATCATGCCGCCTGAAAAATTTGCGCCGCCTTGAATAATCATGCCATCTGGTGTAGGACGGGCATCAATGCCTAAACTGTTCAATCCGTCCGCCATGACTTGGATGCGGTCACTTTCTTTTACCCGCAATTCTTCCGCGCCTGTCAGCACAGTTTGCCCTTCTGCACAAGCAGCGGCAACAAATAATACAGGAAATTCATCAATCGCTAAAGGCACTAAATGCTCAGGAATTTCAATCCCTTTCAGTTGAGCAGAACGCACTAAAATATCCGCGACGGGTTCGCCCCCAACTTCACGCTGATTTAATAAGGTAATATCTGCGCCCATTAATTTTAAAATGTCAATAATACCCGTGCGAGTTGGATTAATGCCTACATGTTCCAGTAATAATTCAGAATTTTGTGCAATAGACGCGCCGACCATAAAAAACGCAGCACTGGAAATATCCGCAGGCACATCAATTGCGGTTGCAGTTAACACATGTCCGCCGCGTAAAGTAACTATATTATCTTGCTGAGTAATAGGATAACCAAAACCGCGCAACATCCGCTCGGTATGGTCACGCGTGGGCGCAGGTTCAATGACCGTTGTTTCGCCATCCGCATATAAACCCGCTAATAATAAACAAGATTTTACTTGTGCACTGGCGATAGGCATCGTGTAACGAATCCCGTTTAAACGTTGCCGCCCGCGAATTTTTAACGGCGGCGTTCCTGTTGCGGTAGTTTCAATGCGCGCGCCCATCATTGCCAGCGGTTCAGTAACGCGCCGCATAGGGCGTTTAGATAAAGACTCATCTCCAACCATTTCCACATCAAATACTTGCGCTGACATCAAGCCCGACATCAAACGCATAGAAGTGCCTGAATTGCCTAAATCCAGAGGTTTTTTGGGTTTTTGCAAACCATATAAACCCAGACCATGAATCACGACTTCGTGCTCAGCTGGACGCTCAATTTTTACTCCCATTGCCTGAAATGCGGCTAAAGTCGCGAGTGTGTCTTCACCTTCTAAAAAGCCCGTGACTTCGGTCGTCCCTTCTGCTAGTGAACCAAGCATAATTGAACGATGGGAAATAGATTTGTCGCCTGGCACGCGGAGTTTTCCTTGCAAACAGCCACCTGCGTTAACAGTAAATTGTAATTGATGAGCAGTAGTCGACATGGTATTAATCAAACATGTTAAAAGTAGAAATGATTGAGAGAACAGAAAGATAAGATTTTTTATAAAAAACAAAATCTCTATTTTCTATCCTAAGGATGCCTGATTATACACAAATTTTGCATAATGCGGGATTTTCTCTCCATAATCTGTCTTTGTGCGCTTATTTGCTGAATTAAACAAGATAACGCATAATATTTTATTTTTAAATCAAAGAAAAAAACTAAACTTTCCTGACTTTATTCAATTAAAACAATGTTTCCTTTATTTTGCTCACCTTTTTTTAAAACTCAAGCAGAAAAACTACTTCAACAATTTCCTTTTGTGTTGATTGAAAGCATTTCTAATCAAACAGG